>Ga0163150_10005084_pt1 | contig 17134 bp, 11 predicted proteins | sample OliLakLV19P2IB_FD_148628 | JGI IMG/M metagenome (GOLD analysis project Ga0163150, IMG submission 148628) | Freshwater microbial mat bacterial communities from Lake Vanda, McMurdo Dry Valleys, Antarctica - Oligotrophic Lake LV.19.P2.IB | ecosystem: Environmental > Aquatic > Freshwater > Lake >...
GGCCATCACTGTGAACAAACGCCCCTAATCTTATTTGTGACTTTTTGTACATTGTGACCAATGACCGCCCCTGCTGTTGGTAGATGTTAACACATTCAACGAAAGACATAAAATTTCCGCTGTTGGATTGTGGTGAAACCTCGCTTGTTCTCACCCCGTCACTGTGTTAAATTTATAGATAAGTTCTGCCTTGCAGTCGGCGTAAGCACGATGTTTACGTTGGCGTGTTGGCTGTCCTCGCCTCTCGAAAAGCGCTGCCAGAACTCAGCCCAGTCCGTACACGACTTTTCGAGGTACCACCTATGCAGTTGTGGCAAGATTATCACACTCCCACCACCGTTGACGATGCTCTAGCGCTGCTGGCCAAGTACGCAGGCGAAGCGCGCATCGTCGCTGGCGGAACAGATTTACTCATCGACCTGCAATTTAGCCATTCGCAGCCTCACACTATGCGCCAACCGATGGCCGCACTGGTGGACGTGACGCGCATTTCCGAGATGACACGCATTGAGCAGCGTGACGATCTGTGCTATATCGGCGGCGCGGCTACGCATACGTCCATCGTCAAATCCGCCCTGCTCGAAGCCCGCGCTACCTGCATCGTTGAAAGCTGCGGCGTCGTCGGTGGGCCGCAGGTTCGCAATGTGGGTACGCTTGGCGGTAACGTTGCTCACGCGCTGCCCGCAGGTGACGGCACAACGTCACTGGTGGCGCTCGATGCCGAAGTCGAAATCGCATGGCACGACGACAGAGGCCGCGAATGGCTGCCTATCGCCGCTGCGTACAGAGGGCCGGGCATTTCCGCGCTGGATTCGGCGCGGGATGTGCTGGTCGGTTTTCGTTTCAAGCTGACTGGCGAACGTGAAGGTACAGCTTTCAAGCGCATCATGCGCCCGCAGGGAGTCGCGCTACCCGTATTAGGCTGCGCGGTCTGGGTGCGCTTGGATGAAAGCCGCGAACACTACGAAGATGTTCGCATCAGCATCAATCCGGTTGCGCCTGTCCCAAGCCGCGCCACCGAAGTCGAAGCCGCCTTACGCGGCCAACCTGTCAGTGACGAAACGCTCGAACTGGCGGTCAACATCGCCCGCGAGAGCATTCATCCACGCGCCAGCAAATACCGCGCCACCGCCGAATATCGCGTCCACATGATCGAAACGCTGCTGCGCCAATCGCTGCCGCTGGCGGCGGAACGTGCCCGCACAGATGTCGCCCACGCCGAAGGCGTAGGGATGGGGTGAAATCCAGCCGTTAGCCATTAGCTGTTAGCAATAAGCCCGAATAAATACAAAGAGTTTCGAGGCACAACAATGAGCGAATTAAAAATAACCGTCAACGGCACACAGCATACCCTCGACGTGCCGCAGTCGCGCACGCTGGCGGAAGTGCTGCGCTACGATCTCGATCTGACAGGCACCAAGATCGGCTGCAACGAGGCCGAGTGCGGCATCTGCACCGTGCATGTAGACGGTACGCCCGTCAACTCGTGCATCTTCCCGGCCTTCAAAGCGCAGGGCGCGAACGTTCGCACGGTTGAAGGTCTGGCAACGATTGACGCGCACGGCGGCGAATGTCTGCATCCTATTCAACAGGCGTTTATCGATCACGGCGCGGTACAGTGCGGCTTTTGCACCGCCGGCCTCATGATGACGGCTGCTGCCTTGCTCGATGAGAACGCCAATCCAAGCGACAAAGATATGAAGGTCGCGCTCAAGGATACTTACTGCCGCTGCACGGGTTACACCAGCGTCATGGCCGCTATCCAATCGGCGGGCAACGTGCTGCGCGGCGAAGCACCGCTTCCGGTCAATGATCCGCCCGTTTCTGAGCCGATGAATCACATCAGCGTCAGCGAACCCGTGCCCGACGTTGTTGAGCGCGTGACCGGACGCGCTTTGTATACTGACGATTATGTGTTCGAGGGCATGATCTTTGCGCGGACGCTGCGTTCGCGCTTTCCTCACGCCCGCGTCCTGAGCATCAACATCGACAAAGCGAAGTCGCTCCCCGGCGTCCACGCCGTGCTGACCGCCGCCGACATCCCCGGCGAAAATCTGCACGGACTCGTGCGCTTTGACTGGCCGGTGCTGTGCGCGGTGGGCGATAAAGTACGCTATATGGGCGACGCGGTGGCCATCGTCGCCGCCGACACCGAAGAACTCGCGGAACAAGCCATGCACTTGATCGAAGTCGAGTACGAACCGCTGCCCGTCGTCGCTGATCCCGTATACGCTTACACGCCCGAAGCGCCGCACGTTCACGAAGGGCGCGAGGACGGCAATCTACTCAAACATATCAAGGTTCGGCACGGCGACATCGAGCAGGGTTTTGCCGAATCTGACGTGATTATCGAGCGCACCTATCACACTCCCACCACCGAACACGCCTTCCTTGAGCCGGAATGTGCGATTGGTCTGCCGAAGGGCTTTGTCGATAATCTACGCGGCGAAACTCACGACAAGCTAACTGTGTACGTCGGTTCGCAAATCCCCTATCAAGATCGCAACCAGATCGCCCGTTCATTGAAGCTCACCGATGAGGAAGTCCGTGTTCGTGGCACGTTGATCGGCGGCGGCTTCGGCGGCAAAGAGGACATCGCCGGACAAATCCACGTCGCGCTGCTGGCAACCGTCACTAACCGCCCCGTGAAAATGCTCTACACGCGCCAGGAATCGCTGCTGTTTCATCCCAAGCGCCACGCGACAGTCATTCGCATCAAGACAGGCGCTAAGTACGACGGCACGCTTATGGCCGTCGAGGCCGAACTCTACGGTGACGGTGGCGCATACGCCAGCCTGAGCGACAAAGTGATGACCCGCGCTACCACTCACGCCACCGGCCCCTATTCCGTGCCTCATGCGAAAATCGACTGCTACGCCATGTACACCAACAATCCGCCTTCGGGCGCGTTTCGCGGTTTCGGCGTCACGCAGAGCGCCTTCGCTGTTGAAGGCAATATGGACTTGGTAGCCGAAGCCATCGGCATGGACGCGATGGCCTTCCGCTTGAAAAACGCGCAGCGTGTCGGCGCGACCACCGCCACCGGCCAGCTTTTGCGCGAGAGCGTCGGCTTAATCGAAACCATCGAAATCTGTGACCGCGATATGCGCGGCGGCTTGAACGGCAATTTCCGTTGGAACTGGCAAGAAGGCGATACGGCTTACGGTTGGGGCGTGGCCTGCGCCTACAAAAACACCGGACTCGGCGGCGGCGCACCGGATAAATCCGACGCCGAAATTGAAGCCTACGAGGACGGTACTATCGAAGTACGCTCATCGTCGGCGGATATGGGACAGGGCTTGATCGCCGTTCTCGCGCAGTGTGCCGCAGAAGAACTCGGCGTCCCTTATGACAAGGTGCGCGTCCTGCTCTCTGATACGGATCGCACACCCAACGGCGGCCCCACAACCGCCAGCCGCCAGACTTTCATGACGGGCAACGCCGTTCGTCATGCCGCAATGAACCTGCGTAACGCGCTGACATCCGTGATAGCCGAAGAGTTCGACAAACCGCCGGAACTGCTGCGTTTTGAAGAGGGCTTAGTACGCGCCAATGGTCATAGCGTCAAGTTTGGCGAAGCGGTCAAGCTGGCTAAAGAGCAGGGCATCGCTACCCGCATCTTACACGAATATTGGGGGCCTAAAACGCAGCCGCTCGGCTCAGGCGGCGATATGCACTTCGCCTTCTCGTATGCCACACAGGTTGCGCTGGTCGGCGTTGACCTCAACACAGGCGGCGTCAAGTGCGTCAAGATCATCTCCGCGACGGACATCGGACGTGCCATCAACCCGCTGCTGCTGCAAGGACAGATCGAAGGCGGCATCGTCATGGCGATGGGCAACGCGCTGACCGAAAGCTACATCGTTGAAGATGGTGTCCCGTGGTCGGTGCAGCTCTCGCGCTACAAAATGCCAAGCATCAAGCACACACCGGAGATCATCAGCTACTTAGTCGAACACCGTGCCGCCGAAGGCCCCTATGGCGCGAAAGGCGTGGGTGAAATTCCGTCGATCAACACTACGCCGGCCATCTGCAACGCCATCTACAACGCCGTCGGCGTCCGCGTTTACAGCCTGCCCGTCGATCAAGACGCGCTGCTGCGGGCGATGCGCTCCGGCCAAACCGAAGTTCATACGGCGTGGCACGACGTAAGATAGATAACTCTCGTAGGGGCGCTTCGCGAAGCGCCCCTACAACTGCGCTGACCCTCAGCGTCGCATTTGTATTCCTTTTCTGGCTCACGCGCCTGATCGCGCTCGACTCTTTCCCGCCTTTTCTCGATGAAAGCGGCCACGTTCATCAGGTCGAAGTCATGTTCCGCGAGGGGCCGCTGGCCTTCACGAGTGCAGGCGTCGCCCGACTGCTGACATACTGGTGGTATGCCCCATTTCAGCCGCATCTCGCAGGCGATCCCGTATGGCTGGCGCGAGTGGTCACGCTGCTGGCGCTGCTTCCCGGTTTTGCCGCGCTAATCAGCGTTGGACGATTAGCGGCGGGTAAATGGGGGCTGCTGATTACGACGCTGCTTTACCTGTTCAGCACCTATCACATGTTCTTCGAGCGCCTTGCCTTGAGCGATCCGCTTTCAGCATCGGCAATTTCTTTGACGCTGTACTTCGCCTACCGCCTATCACGACGCGCACACAACACAGATGCCTTGCTGACAGGTTTCGCCGCGTTCATCGCCTTCGGGCTGAAAGCAACCGCGCTGCCCTACTTCGGCGTTGCATTAGCCGCTGTTTTCACACTGCGACCAAGTGGCCGTTCGTGGCGCGATCAACTTCGCTGGCTGGCTATCGCTCTTGTCACTGAGACGGTGCTAACCGGAGCGTTCATCTTTGCGCTGCGTTCGTCAGGGCATAATCCACTGCCATCGCTGGTCTCGCACACGGGTATCACTGATACTTCGGTAGTCACCACGATCCCGTCGAACGCCGCTATTATCCTGACCGATCTCGCCGCTTATTGGAGTTGGCCCGGACTGGCGATTGTCCTGTTGGCAACGGTGTATTTGCTGGCAAGACGCCGCTTCTATTTGCCACTGTGCCTATTCGCGCCCTTACTGGTGTTCTGGCTGAGTCACTCGCAGGATTCGCGCTACTACGTCGCCCCTGCCAGCATCGCGCTATTGAGCGTCGGCGTCGCATGGGCGCTGTTGATTCGTCAGCGTGGAGTGTGGCTCAAAACGGCCAGCGTCGGCGTTCTGCTGGCGATAGGCGCATTCAACTGGCTGCCGTTCGCGTGGACGCTGGCTCAAAATCCGGCTGAGGCAACGCTCTCAGCCAACGATACTTACGAATACATCTTCTCGGATGCGTCCGGTTTCGGTTTAAGTCAAACCCGCGACTATCTCGTTTCGCAAAACGCGGAAATCGTGATCGCTGTCATGGCCAACTGTCAGGGTTTGCGCTATATGACGCGAGGATCGTTCGAGGTCATTTGCCCATCCATCGCGCCGGATGGCTCAAGAGTAGATGAGCTGGCGGATTTGCTGGCACAAAGACACGCCGAAGGAGTGTATGTCGTGCTGGAAGATTTGCCCTACGTGCCGGACACCTCGCCGGGAGAACTGCTCACCGTTATCGAATATCCGGCGGGGCGAGTAACGTTATCCATTTATGCACTCACGCCCTAGCGCACTTCAATCACCGTCGGCAAAACGCCGATTGTGCCTTCGATTACTTCCGCCCCCACGACAGGCAGTCGCCGCAGCGCGCCGCTTTCGTTGAAGTCATACAGCAGCACCCATAAACGATAACGCCCCGCTGCTAAAGTCTCCGGCAAACGCAGCGCCCGGTTATCCCAGATAGGCATTCCCGCCTGCCATATAGTTGTCGCCGCGAAGCCACCGCTTGGCTGCCAGTTACCGCCCTCGACGGCCACACCGCCGTTTTCGTCCGCGAGAAACCATGCGACTGTGTAATCGCTGGTCAGTGCGGCATCGGTTTGCCAGTACAGCGACATGGACAGCACATCCCCCGCCGCATAGGTCGTTCCATCGGGCAGTGTGTAGCCCACCAGCCGAATCGAGTCGCCGTATTGAAGGTCAGTCACTTCGTCCGTCCCACGAAAGCCATTGATGTTGGGTGCATTGGCCGTGCTGTATTCGATTAAGCGTACCGTCGGCCCGGTTTCGATCACGCGCAGGGGGTAATAATGCTGGGCCATGAAGCGCTCCACCGGGCGAATGCTCCACGTCAGAAACGGCCCGGTATCCATTAACAGCCAAAGCCGCTCACGAGTCTCTGCGAGGCTGTTGATAAACGGCCCCTGCCGCCCTGAAAGCAGCACATCAACATCACCGGATACGGCGCGTGGCGGCTGTTCAGGCGCATAGCGTTCGCCGCGCTGAAAGCTCAGGCCGATGATGCGCGCACCGTCAGTTTTGCCGTAGTTGAGCAAGAAACGCTCATGCCCCATATTCATCAGCACCACATCACCGCGTCCGGTTTCAGCGTTGATGATCGGCATCATCTCGTGCAGCGCTGTTTCGCCGCCGTAGTACATCGGGTCACTGTATATGGCGCGCAGTCCAAGCCACGTCAGCACACTAAACACAACAGGCAGCAGGCTCGCAAATAGCACTCGTCTTGACTCCCTCTCCGCTTGCGGGGAGGGCTGGGGAGGGGTTCTTAGCAGCCACCACAAACCCGCGCCGCTCACCAACCCCAGCGCAGCGAACGCCACTGCCCAACCGGGAACATCAGCGCGCACCCATGCAAAATCGAACGGACGACTCGCCCACTCCTGCGGGATAATCACCCACCGCAAATACTCGACGCGGTTCAGTCCATCGCTCCATTCGAGCAGCCCGTTGGCCTCTGACGGCAGCATCGACGGGAAATCGCCCCACCAGTACGAAACGCCGCTCAACTGCACCCATACGCTGTAAGTCGCTAGCAGACCGAAGCCCAGTACCAGCAAAAGTCGCGGTTGATGAATGATGCGATCTATAACGGGCAGTGTCAGCAAGAACAGATACGGCACAACTGGCACGAGAAAGCGCGGCGGCCATGACGTTCCGCCGAACCAGTCCGGGCCGCGATTGCCTGTATAAACCACCGCGAAAATCGCCAGCAGCAGCAGGCTCGCCCAGATGTAGCGCATCTGCCGCCGACGATACAGCAGCCATATACCCGGTATGGCCAGCAGCAGCACAGGCGATGTTCCCCACACGCTGCCACCGATGCTCAAAAGTTGACTGTGCAGCCCGCGCAGCAGATACGAGTTTTCCTCGAAGGCCAGCGCTATAAAGCGCTGCATCTGGTTGATCGGATTGAGCGATGAATCCAACTGCGACAGCCCGACAAATACTGCCACTACCAGTACAACTAGCAGCGCGACCCCGATCAGCAAGCGCCGTCGCCCTATACGCCGCAGCGCGTGAGTTCCCGGTAATAATATAATCGCCAGCGACGGCAGCGCGAACGCGCCCGCCTGTTTCGACAGCAGCGCCCCGCCGAGCGTCAGCGCTAATCCAATCAACAGTGCCACCGAGCGAAAACGCCCGTCCCGCCAGCGTTCAGCGAACAAACCCGCCAGCAAAATCAGCAGCAGCGCCAACGGCTCACGAAAGAACGATTTGCTATAAGGCCAAACGATAGTCGCCAGCCCAAAAATCACCGCTCCGAATAGCGCCGTTCGCTCATCATAACCAAGCGCCAGCGCATACAGAAACAACACGCCGCCGGACATCGCACACACCAGCACATTGAACAACCATACCGCGTGAACCAATCCCACATTCGGCAGTTGATTGGCTAACCAGAACAACGGCGCGGCCAGTACGATGGGCAGCGGTTCAGTGTTGACGCTTTGCAGAGGATATTCTTGAACAGTGTAAAAGGATTCTGGCGGACGAACACCTGCCGACAGATCGAGCAGGAAATCGCCATAGCGAACGAGGCTGCCTGTCGCGTTAAACAAATAGAGCGTATCTTCGCTTTCGATACGCCCGCTGTAGGTGAGCATGTAAACGCTGGCGAGAAAAACGATCAACGCCAGCAGCAGATAAACGCGCTGGCGATTGAATAACGAACGGGGCAAATTGGTAGAAACCACTATAAACGCAGCCGGATGCAACAGGCGCTGCTAACTGTCCTTGCCGCCCCCGGTCAGTTTGCCGCGAACGCCCAACAGACCCTTAATGATTTTCTGGCTTGGGGAAAGATTCTCCAGATTTTCCAGCCCGACTTCATAGGTGGCTGCGCCGCGCATGAGCTTGCCATCGCGCACTTGTAGGTCGCCCATTGCGATCAGGGTTTCGCCGTACAGTTTCTTCTCGCCCAGTTCCTCGAAAATATCTGCCGCCTGACGGTAGCAGTTATACGCCTGCTCTTTATCACCGAGCGCGACATACACGCCGCCCATATTGCCCAACGACTTGGCTACGCGCAGGTTATCGCCCATCTCTTGAAAGATGTTCAGCGACTCTTGCATCGTATCCAGCGCTTGCTGATGCTCACCGAGCGAACGGTGGACGAGGCCGATATTCGCCAGCATTTCCGCGCCCATATCCGGCTTGTCTTCAGCGACATAGGCTTCGCGGGCTTGCTGGAATATTTTGACTGCCGCTTCGTAATCACGCTGCTGAAACAGCTTAATGCCCTGTTCTTTGAGTTCTTCTGCTGTGCTCACGGTTTATCTCCCTGCACACTACATCGTTATGCTGAGGACGCTCTCACCGACCTTGCGTAAACGGTCTACCGGCATCTGGCTTAATAAAATGGCGATTTCGAGAAATCCACCGTTCAACGGGTTCGACACGAACTGGCGAATATCGTCTGGCAGTTCGGCAAAGCGTTTCCAGTTTTCTTGCAGCGCCAGCCATTCGCCTACGCTGCTGTTGGTTTCCAAAAAGTAGCTGATGTTTTTGCGAACATGGCTTGCCAGCACTGTGAGTTCGTGCATGGGCAGCGGCAGTTCACCGAGTTCGTATTGGGTGATGCGTTCAGCAGGGATGCCGCTCGCGTCGCTCAACGTCTCGACGCTCATTTCGTTCTGCTCCCGCGCAAACCGCAGCAGTGCGCCGATCATTCGCAGCCGCAGCGCGATGTATTCTCCCTGCGCGGTCATCCGGCTTGCGCGTTCGGTTTCGAGCGTGTTCATGCCCCAGAAATGACTGACGGGCACATCCAGATAGTAAGCAAGGATTTCAAGCTGCGGCAGGCTTGGCACATCGTCGCCAAATTCCCACGCTTCGATCTGCTGCGGCGCAACACGCAAGAGTCGCGCACATTCGTCGAGTGTGCGGGCCGCGTTCACACGGGCATCGTGCAGCAATACCCCCACCATCTTCGCCCGAATACGAAACGATTCGGTGAAGTCAACGGGTTTTGGCTGCGTGTCAGCGCCTTCGGGCCCTTCTTTGGTTTTCTTGAGCCGGGCCGAAACATCTTTGAAGTCCATTTGAAACCTCCACGCAGCGATTTCCAGTCTATCGCATTATAGTCGCAGGTTAGCCTCTAGGCAAACAAAGGATTCATAACTTGTCAGTATTGCTGGCCAGACTTTATCGAGCAATATTTTAAGCCGCTATACTAAAATTAACAGCGCGCTAATGGATATGACGCTACAATAAGACTAGTTAAATTCCAACATGGCGAAGCGCCATATCCTGAGAACGGAACATGCTACAATCTGAGCCTCACCCTTTGCTCGTAGAAAATGCCGGCCTGCGCTCCCAACTGATGCACGCCGCGATGACCAACGAAGTGCTCGTGCGGCTAGGCACAACGCTGCATCTGCCGGAACTGCTGCGTAAGCTGATCGAGTTTCTGCGTGAACGTACCCACTCTGACCGTCTCAGCATTCTCATTCTTGACGATTACGAACTGGCGATGAAATATGGTTATAGCAGCGGGCCGTTTCCATCCGCACAGGCTAAACATGCTCTAGAGAACGTCTTTCTCTATACCTACCTCGCCAACGATAATCCGGTGGTCAGCCAATGGTTACGCGGCGAAACTGCCGAACACATGATTGGCGACACACTGGTCAACGTACTGCGCGCCCAAATGTTTTATAGCGTGCCCATTATGGCCGATGAGCAGCTCATCGGCGCTCTGATTGCGGATAACCATCTTAGCGATCTACCCGTCAGTACCGAAGATCAAGAGCGGCTGTATGCCACTGCGCTTGGTGCATCGCTGCTGCTGCAAAACGCTCGGCGGCATACAAAAACCGTTGCTCAACTTGAAACCAATGTGCGCGAACTGAACATGATGCGCCAGATTGACCGTGAGTTGAACGACACCATCGAACTGAACTACGTATTCGACATGACGTTGGACTGGGCGCTGCGTTATACCACTGCTCATGCGGCCAGCATCGCCCTGTACGATCAAGAACGTGATGCACTGCGCGTCGTCGCACAATACGGCAACGACATTCCCGCCGAAAACCTTGCCCTGATTCGTGAGGAGGCTGGCGGCGGTATTGCCCAGCGTGTAGCCCGCTCCGGTCATTCTGAATTGACACCGGAAGCGGCGGTAGATATGGATTTCGTGGGCATCTCGACTGCCAGCCGTTCGCAAATGAACGTGCCCGTCATGCGCGAAGATCGCGTGATCGCCGTTATCACCGTCGATAGCAAAAAGATGAACGGCTTCACCGACGACCATCTCGAATTTATTGAACAACTGGGTGTGCGCGCCGGTGTCGCCATCGACAATGCGCGCTTGTTTGCTGACGCTGTACAAGAACGCAAACAGCTCACGCGCATCCTCAGCAGCGCCACGGATGTCGTCATTGTGGCTGATAATGAACAGCGCCTTGTGCTTCTCAACGAAGCAGCAGTCGCCCTGCTACCACCGACCAAGCAGGGCAAAAATCATCTAGGGCTGACACTGGCCGAAGTGTTCACTCGTTCAACACTGCCGGGACTGGCGTGGCAGATGTTCTTAGATGGCAAAAATCGGGTTGGTCGCAGCGCCGAGATCACGATGGGAGATGAGCGCGAAAGCCGCATTTTTCACGCCAACCTGCTGCCCCGCGATGATGGCGGCTGCATCATCGTCATGCACGACATTAGCACCGTTCACGAAAACGACACGTTCCGCCAGCAGTTGACCACCAACCTTGCAAAAGAATTGCAACTGCCGTTGACGACGCTCAATCGTTATATCGACCTTCTGTTGACGCATCAAGGCATCGACGCGCACGAGGCGCAGGTGATCGAAATGATTCGCCGCTCGTCGGCCCATATGCAGCGCTTCCTCGCGGAACTGAATGATGTCAGTAGCCTCGATAATGGACTGGCGATCACGCCGCGCCCTGTTCAGTTGAACACGCTTCTGACGCAGTGTATTGAAGAACAGCAAACCGCCGCCACCAACAAAAACATCCGTCTCACCGCCAATATGCCCGATAATCTGCCCACCGTAGCAGGTGACGCCGATGCACTCCTGCGAGTTTTTAACCATGTCCTCAACAACGCGGTCAAGTTCACCCCGCCTGATGGTGATGTCGTTATTCGCGTTGAAAACCTACGCGAGAATTTGCAGGTTGCCGTTCAAGATTCCGGGCCGGGCATCAACCCCAACGATCAAATTCACCTGTTCGAGCGTTTCTTTCGCAAACGCTCTTCCGGCTCAGACGGCGGCGGGATCGGGCTAGGGCTGACCATCGTCAAAGGGCTGGTTGAGGCGCATCATGGGCGCGTCAGCGTCGAGAGCGAACTCGGCAAAGGTTCGACCTTCTACGTGATGCTGCCCGTCTATCAGGAAAAGCGCTAAATCGGCTTTCCAAGAGGCATTTGAAACAGCGTAGGGCAACCCGTCATAGCTATGACGAACGCGAGCTAAAGTTATCGGATCGCAAGAATAGTATGCCTGAATCAAAAGGGCATCAAGCGAATCAGCTCGCTTAACGCCCTGTATTTCGTATTTGCTTGTGCCGCAGATTGACGCTACGGTTTTGGCTCGTCAGCGCTATCCGACGGCGACTCAAACGATTCAGCGGTAGTTGATGTTGGGCCGGCCAGTTCGACCTCCTTTACCAGTGTTGGTTCAGATGGCTCTGGCTCGTTCTTCTCAGTCGGTTCTTCCACCAGCACTGGCATATACAGTTCTTCACCAATGCGATACGGAACATTAATCACGGGACGGCCACGACCACGCGCAATCTGATCGTGATACAGCGCGTCACGGATGGCCACGCTGGTCTGGTTATGCATAAACCGCTCATACCAGTGTTCAACCACGAACTCCGGCAGCACAACCGCCGTCGGCTCACCATTCATGTCGAGCTTATCCCGTTGATGCAGGTATTCAACCAGCGGGCGGCCAACTTCGCGGTAAGGCGAAGGCACAATATCCAGCGGCACTTCGATATCCCACTCGTTCCACTTCTGTTTGAGCCGCTCGATACCACCCTCCTCGATCTCAATGGCGCACACGCGCACATTGTCGGACAGGCGTACCGCGTATTCCAACGCCTGCAACGAAGAGCGGTTCAGGCTGTTCAGCAAGACGACAACCGGCATATGATTGAGCGCTCTGGTTGTATCAATGCGAATACAGCCCGGATGCAGCCCTTCCAACGTAAGCGATTCAGCTACCTCTTCGTAATGCTTATGGATGCGCGTGAACAAGTACATCACGATAGGGATAGCAACGACCACCAACCACGCACCCTCGGTGAACTTCGTTACCATCAAGATCACTAGCACGATAAAGGTACAAATCGCGCCGAATGCATTGAGTCCCATCTTCAAACGCCAGCTTCTCGTCATAATGAAATTGGGCTTAGTGCGTTCCCGCATCCAGTGAACGACCATACCCGCTTGGGACAGTGTGAAGCTGAGAAACACACCAACCGCGTACAATGGCAGCAGATTATGTTCACGCGCATCGAACAGCACAATCAAAATGCTGGATACCACTGCGAGCGCGAGAATACCGTTGCTAAACACCAAACGATCACCGAGGCCGGTAAGCTGACGCGGCAGAAAGCGATCTTTGGCAATCAAAGATGCAAGGCGCGGAAAGTCTGCATAGGCAGTATTGGCTGCCAGCGAAAGAATGAACAGCGTGGCGAACTGCATATAGTAGAACATGACACTGCCTTCGCCGAACACGCCCCGCGCTACTTGAGATAACACCGTCGGCGGTTGATCGAGCGCAACGGCGCCATACTGGTTGGCAAGGAATGTGATGCCAATGAACATGGTAGACAGCAGCGCTACCATCACGATCAAGGTCTTGCCCGCGTTATCGCTTTCCGGCGGCTTGAAAGCCGGAATACCATTGGAGATTGCCTCAACGCCTGTCAGCGCGGTACAACCGCCAGCGAAAGCGCGCAGGATCAAGAACAGCCATCCAGCCGAAATCAAACCTTCGTTATGGTGGATCGCCTCTTCCAACAGTTCAGGACTAGGCGGCGGCACAGGAATTACGTCACCCAGTATGACCTTCACTACCCCGATACCAACCATCACCAGCACACCGACGATGAAAGCATAGGTCGGAATCGAAAAGAATGTGCCGCTTTCTTTAACCCCGCGCAGGTTGATCAGCGTGACGAACACGACGATTACCAACGCGATATGAACACGGTAAGGGATAACGCCGGGAAACGCTGACGTAAGCGCTGCAACACCTGCGGAAACACTCACAGCAACGGTCAAAATGTAGTCGATCAGCAGCGCGGCAGCAGCCGTCAATCCGGGAATTGTCCCTAGATTCTCTTTCGAGACGATGTAAGCGCCGCCACCATTTGGATAGGCATGGATTGTCTGGTAGTACGAAAACGCTACTACAATAAGCAGCGCGGCAATTGCGATAGAGATACCCATGGAAGCGCCGAGAGCGCCTGTTCCAGCAGCGATTAGCACCAACAGAATCGCTTCGGTAGCATACGCCGTCGAGGACAACGCATCTGAAGAAAACACAGCCAGCGCTTTGGTCTTGCTTAAGCGTTGATGGATGGCCGCGCTAGTTGCCAGCGGCTCTCCGATGATCATTCTTCGCAGGTTCATTGCAAACTTTCTCTCTGCACACAAGCAGATATTGCCGTTTTGCTTTTGCTAAACGGCTGCCCTATTCGCTCACGATGAGCATTGATCTCGTTAAGGGCATGTTCGTCGATTCACGTACATGAATCAAGATAGTGTCAAGACGGTGGTAAGCTGGCAATCCGTTGTGGAAAGACATTTGTAAACTGTGGATAACCTGCATTCACGTCAACTGTGCCGACAGGTAGGCTCCGTTTCGGACAAAACGTCACTAGGATACATAATGAGTCGCCCTATCGTCAACCCAAATCGGCCACCTACAACATTGTGCATCTTTACTAAATATTGATGTCCAATCTTCGTTTGGCGCACATAACTAGAAAACACTATCATTGTCGCGTTTGATGCAGATAAGATTATTGCAAATTTGTTCTATAATTAGGGCTACATTTTGATAAACTGATCGAGCAACTTAGCAACCCTCGATACCGTACAGTGTTCAATCTTTACCACAACGAAACGGACATGAGCATGACCAACGACCCACGGATGGTGACGGAGTTTGAAGCGGCGCTGCGAAAATTGATCGGACTGCAATGCTGGAGCATCGTCGGTGGCAAGCCGAGTGGAACGATTGCCACCTTCGACTTCGGGCTGAAGATTGAGCGTCGATACCCGCTCCACTATCCACAGCTTACCAAGCAGCAGCGCAGTTACTATGGTGAGAGGTCGCTCGTCGCCTGTTTTTGTCCGTGGCGCGTGGAAACGCCTGACACGGTACTCGGCTCGTGGACAGATCGAAGTGATAACGGCGCGCCAATCATGCATCCGTTGGAAAGCCTGATCGGACTCACCGTCGAACAGGTAGAGCTTGCCCGCCCCGCGCTTGATCTTACCCTCACGTTTAGCAACGACCTCACCCTGCACCTGTTCTGCGACCAAACCAACGAGCAAGATGGCGGCGACAACTACATTTACTTCGCGCCTGACCGCGCCTACTCGGTGGAGCTACGCAGCAAACTTCACGTCTCGTAGAGTCAGCCGCAGATTCGATGTAAAATACATAAAACGGAGATTGATAGCAATGGCCATGCACGAACGAATAACCGTAGACCCGCGCATTATGGTTGGTAAGCCTGTCATAAAAGGCTCTCGACTGCCAGTCGAACAGATTTTGCGTGAACTCGCAGGCGGCATGTCCTTTGCGGATATTATGGACGCCCACCCACGCATGACGCCGGAAGATATTTACGCTGCAATCGCCTATGCTGCAGATACCATCGCTAACGAAGATATAGAACTGAATTGTCCCGACGATGTTGTTTCTAGCCGATGAAAGTTGCGATGCTCTCATCGTCCGTACATTACGTACACTAGGCTATGATGTCATTTATATCGCTGAAGTCATTCCGAGTGAAGCTGATGAGAATATTCTCGATTGGGCTAATCGAGATAAGCGCATCCTAATTACCGAAGATAGAGACTTTTGCGAATTAGTGTTTCGAGACAAGAAACCCACTTACGGAGTTGTGCTTGTGCGGATACCTGCTCCTCACCGCGAGAAGAAACAAGTTCAAATCGAAATGATTGTCAAAGACCATCTCGAAGAACTCTCCAATGCAATGACGACAATTAAGCCGAACAGTTTCAAAATTCGCCCGCTGCCGTTCTAGAGTAGGGTATCACCTAAATTTAAGTAAATCCGCGCAAGCAATTTGTAACGTATTCTGGTTATCTTGAGACTACGCTTTTGTAGCCAATTTCCCTGTGGCCTCATTCCCGAAATGGAACGTTCGTGCTACAATAATTTTCGTTGCCACAATGTGCATGAGGAATATATGAGGAATCGTTGCCGTTCCTCATGTGTGAGTGGATAATCAGCCTGCGGATTAACCCGTATTCAGGAGGGAATCATGTCTTTGCCCTGTTGTAGCACAACAAACCTGTACACCCGAATCTAGCACCTCCCTCTGGCGAGGTGATCGCCATTCAATGTCTGACCGGCACGAAACGCCGGTGAAATCCTTGCTGACCAATATCCATCGAAGTGCTGCCAACACCAGCGCCGATGCGGTTTCTCAGCCAAGCCGCTTTACCTACAAACCCTTTGGAGATAACATGCACTCGCAAACAACTGCCCTGCGCCGTTGGCGCGTTGGTCATGGATTTTTTAGCCGTCTTGCGATTCTCATTACCCTTTTGCTGATCGTCATGAGCATGTCCAGTGTTAGCGCGCAAGAAGCGGGCGGCGTGGCCCGCGTCGCGCTGAACCCCATCGGCGGTTCGCTTGACCCCGCTTTTAGCGCCAACGACCCCGATGCCTTTTTTAACCGTTTGATTTACGATTATCTGGTTGACCCGCTGCCTGATTCGACTGTTGGCCCGAACCTCGCCAGCAGTTGGGAAATCAGCGAGGATGGCCTGACCTATATCTTCACGCTGGTTGAAGGCGTCACCTTCCACGATGGCTCTGACCTGACCTCAGCGGATGTGGTGTGGACGTTTGACCGCCTGCGCGATAGCGAAATCGGTTCGCCTGCCAGCGGCCTCTATGCGGATGTCGCCTCGATTGAAGCGCCGGACGATACAACCGTCGTGTTCACACTCAATCAGCCGAACCCTGATTTCCTGCTGAACATCGCCGCTCGTTGGGCGCTCATCATCCCTGAAGGTCAAGAAACGCCCAACGTCATTGACGAAAGCGCGGAGAATCCCTACGCCAATTTCAACGGCTCGGGGCCGTTCATTTTGACGGCATACAGCGCCGAAGACCGCGCCACATTCGTTCGCAACGAGAACTACTGGCAAGAAGGCGCGCCTCTGCTCGAAGGCGTAGAATTGATCTTCCAGCCCGATCCCGCCGCGCAGGTTGAAGCCCTTCGCAGTGGCGACGTGGATTTCATCTTCGCGCTGCCGATTGAACTGGCGGTCACGCTGCAATCTGAATCCGAAATCACCGTACTGCAAAAGCCCACCAGCCAGCATCCGGTCATCCGCATTCACGCCAATGAAGGCGCTGGCTCAGACCCGCTCGTGCGCCAAGCGTTGAAGTTCGCCACAGATCGCGCCGCATTGAACGACTTGGTGCTGCTCGGTTTCGGCACAATTGGTAACAACGACCCCATCGGCCCGGTGTTCGAGAACTTCTACGCGGGCGATGTCGGCACTCAAGAATACGAC
>Ga0163150_10005090_pt1 | contig 17121 bp, 14 predicted proteins | sample OliLakLV19P2IB_FD_148628 | JGI IMG/M metagenome (GOLD analysis project Ga0163150, IMG submission 148628) | Freshwater microbial mat bacterial communities from Lake Vanda, McMurdo Dry Valleys, Antarctica - Oligotrophic Lake LV.19.P2.IB | ecosystem: Environmental > Aquatic > Freshwater > Lake >...
ATGTGCAGGAACTGCTTGGGCTTGACCGCGGTGCCGAGCCACTTCGGGTCGACTTCTTGCAGCACGTACGAAGTCGAGAACTCCGGCATCGGCGGATTCGCATCGGTCTTGGCCATCGCTTCAGGGTACCGCCGTCAAAAAGGGCCCCGATCCCCGGGTCAGTGCTGGATGGGGCCGGTGTCGACGACCTCGAACGCGCTGCCGGGAACTGACTTCAACTGGTTGAGGTCGTTGTCGTTCCACCGGGGGTCGGCGGCCCCGGTGATGAACCAGGGCGAGCCGTTGTCGGCGACGATCATCCCGTACTTCTTCAGTGCCTCGAGAATGACCCGGGTCTGGCCCGTGTAGCCCGAGATGTCGTAGCCGGCCTTGAGGCGGAACCGCAGCCCCATCGGCGGGCGGTTCGCGTCGGTGCTCGACGACGCGAAATGCGTCGCGGGCAACACGTACCCGCGCTGCGTCCACTTCACGGTGAACCGCAACGCGTGATTGATCTTGCCCGCCGCAACTTCGTCGTACCGAACGAGTCCGGGCAGGATCGGCAGTCCGGCCGCGTCGGCCGAGGTCCAACCGAGCGGACGCAACGCGTTCGACCGCAAGTCCCAGTTCGTGCCCGAGTCGGCTTCCCAGTGGTCGCCCCGCCAGAACGCGCGGTACAGCTCGAACAGGTGGCACGACTCCTTCTGCACCGCGATTACATGACGATCGCCGTCGGAGGCGTTGCCACCTTCGACGGGCGCCGTTGATGGGATCGGGAACGGTCCCGGGTCGCTCTCGTCGCCGTATGCGGTGTACACGATCGGCTGCGCCGGTTCGGCCGCGCCGACGACGATGAACGGAATCCCGTACTGGCCGCCACCGCCGAAGTCGGGGTGAAGCTTGGTGCGGGCCGTGACGCCCGCGGCCGACGCGATCACATTGTTGACGAACGCGTTCGAATTCGGGTGCACGGGGAGCGCGGAGATGTCCTTGTTCCACGCGTTGTCGCTCGGGAACACGGGACAGCCCTCGATCGTGGGACTCGTGCCGGGCGGCGGTGGCGGCGGCGGGAGCCCAGGCCGACAAGCACCGAGCGCAACGAGCGCAACGACCACGACCAGAATCCGAACTCGCACTTGCTTCCCCCTGTTCGCCTCTGGGATCGACCAGACCCGTTGGGAACCTTGAGTCATGACCCCGTCAACGCATCGATCCGAATAAGGAACCCGGCGGCGCCGAACGACCGGGCGCTCGCCAGCGCCTGGTCGAGCAGATCGCCGGCCCGATCGTCATTCGAAAGGAGCGCTTCGAGACGCCCGAGATGCTGGGCGACGGGGCCCCAGTACGCACCACCGCCGCCGAAACAATTCAGCACCACATGTCGGTCGGAGAACGGCCGCAGGGCATCGGCCAATACGACGGCACCGCGCGAATCGCCCACGGTTGCCGCAACGTCGGCGAGCACCGCGACCGAAAGCAACCAGTTCGAGTCGGGTGGGAGCACGAAGTCGCGCTGCGCGAAATAACCGTACGCGTCACGCGCCCCGGTCTCGTCGCCGGCCTCGGCGCAACACAGGGCGAGCACCGCCCGGTAACACGGAATGTGCGGGTTGGCGTCGGCGGCGCTGCGCAGCAGTTCGACCATCTCCGCCGAGCGCCCTTGGAACAGCCGGATGTCGACCAGGTTCACGCCGAGCGTGGCCATCGCTTCGGGATGTTCCGCGGGCGCCTGCCGGCCGAGCGCGTCGAACGCGAGTGCCTCGGCTTCGTCGAGCCGACCGTCGACGATCGCGACGAGCGCCTGCCATGTCATCGTCGCCCACGACCAGTAGGGGTGCGCGAGCCGCGCCGCGAGGTCGGTCGCGGCGGTCAGCGCGCCGTCGACCCCGGGCCGGTCGCCCAGCTCGATCAGGTCTTCGACCAGCGCGAGGTGCGCCGAGAGGTGGCGTTCTGGTGAGACGAGACCGCGGGGCAACGCCAGCACTTCGTGCGCGTCGGCGACGCGCGCTTCGGTGCCGTCGGGTCCCATCAGCGCGATCCGGCGTGACAGGAGCGCACCGGCGAGCAGATCGGCGTCGTCGGTCTTGCGGGCTTCGGCGACGCAGCGTTCGGCGATCGCGTCGCGCTCGCCCTTCGCGTCGGTCAACACGAGCGCGAGCGCGAGTTCGCCCAGCGTCGGCACGACGAGGTCGATGTCGTCGGCGGCGAGGCCGTCGAGGACACCGCGCAGGATCGTCGCGCGCTCGGCGTCGTCGAGGTCGATGGCGACCCCGCGGCCGCCGCCGCCGACGAGTGCGAGCGCGGCTTCGGCCGCGGCGCGACCGCGCCGATGCGCGCGGGCGAGTGCGAGAGCTTCTTCGATCGCGGCCCGGCCCGCGGCCGAGTCGCCGAGCGCGCGGCGGGCCCGCCCGAGGCCGACCCGCGCCGCGCAACCCTGGTCGATCTCGTCCGCGAGCGACAGTGCCCGCTCGAACTGGTCCGCGGCCACGGCCCACGCGGCCGACTCGAGCGCGACCCGGCCGGCCGCCAGGAGCCAGGTCGTGGCGTCGTGGGCGCTGCCGGGCCCGGCTTCCACGTAGTGGTGGGCGACAACGGCCGGGTCGGCATCCCGGCGCGCGAGGGTGTCGGCGAGGCGGCGGTGCAGGCGTTGGCGGCGAGTACCGCCGATGGTTGCCAACACTGCGTCACGGACCAGCGCGTGGACGAAGCGGAACCGCCCGGCCACCCGCTCTTCGAGGAACCGTTGGCGGCACATGTCCTCGAGCATGAGGAGCAGCTCGTCGGGCTCCGCCGGCGAACATGCTTCGAGGGTCTCGACGTCGACCTCGTCGCCGGCGATCGCGGCAAGCGCAATCGCCGCGGTCGCCTCGCGCGGGAGCGCGTCGAGCCGCCGTTCGACGAACAGCGCGACCGCTTCTGGAATCGCGGTCGGGTCGAACGGTGCTCCCATGGCGCCCGCGTCGAGCACGAGCTGGGTGACGAAGAACGGATTTCCCGTCGTGCGCGCCGCGAGCTGCGACGCGACTATGCGCGTCTCGTCGCCGAGGAGGAGTCCGCTGCTTTCGAGAAGCTCTCCAAGGTCGGCGACGGTCAGACCCCGCAACACCAGCTCGGTTGTCGGAAGCCGGCGTTGAAGGTCGGCGAGGGCCGCTGTCGTCGCCGAACCGCCTTCGCGCGCAGTGACGACGAGCGTTCGGGGGTGCCCGGGGAAGGAGACCGCGGTGTGGCGCAGCAGTGTCAGTGCGTCGTCGCCCGCCCACTGCAGGTCGTCGAGCACGACGAGGAACGGTTCGTGTACAGCCGCGAACGCCGCGTCGACGGCGCGGAACAGTCGTGTGCGCGCCTGCTCGTCCGGTTGCGGCCGAGCGTCTCCGGTGCCCAGTTCGGGAACCAGCGCGACGAGGTCGGCCGCGAGCGGACCGATCGCGTCGAGCACCGCGGGCCGGGCGGTGACGAGCTGGGTGAGTACGTCGGTGAACGGTTGGTACGGCAGGCCGACATCGGCCACGCACGAACCCCAGAGCACGAGTGCGCCGCTGTCGGCCGCGAGATCGGCGGCGTAGGTCGCGAGCCGCGTCTTGCCGATGCCCGCCTCACCGGCGATGACGACGGCGCGCGCGTCGCCCGCAACTGACTCGCTCCACGCCCGATCGATGCGTTCACGTTCGGAATGGCGGCCGACGAACGGCAAGACCCGGGTCGGGATCGGCGGCGCGCTCGCGTGCGGCGCGGCGACCGATTCGCGCGGCGCCTCACCCAGCAGCGCGACGTACGCGGCCTCGGTTTCCTCCGACGGCCGCACGCCGAGTTCGTCGTCGAGCATGCGCCGGCAGCGTTCGTAGGCCGCGAGCGCCTGCGCGCGACTTCCGGTCGCGTCGTACGCGGCCATGAGCGCGCGCGTCGCGATCTCGTCGAACTGGTCGATCGACAGCGCTTCGTCGGCCAGCGCGATCGCGCGACCGGTACTACCGATCGCGAGGGCCGCGCCGCTCGCAGTGTGCAGCGCGCGCAGCAAGTGGGCTTGGAGCCGCTCCTGCCACCGCACGATCCAGGTCGCTTCCGATGTCGCGAAGAACGGTCTGTGAAACAGTTCGACGGCTTCGGTCGCGAGGCGCTCGGCGGCGAGCGCGTCGCCGTCGCTCAGTACAGTCTCGGCGTGCGTGACCGCCGCCAGCGCGTCTTCGACGTCGACCTCGACGGCATCGAGGCGCAACTCCGTGCGCCCCGCCTTCGACCGCAGCGCGTCGGCCGAGAATCCGGCGGCAACCATGGCCGCGCGGGCGCGGGATACGACCTGGCGAGCCGGGCCTTCCCAGTCGCGGGGGCGGGTGTACGGCCAGAGCAGGTCGGCCAGTTCGTCGCGCGACAGCGGCGCGGGCCGTTCCAGGACGACGCGCGCGAGGACGAGTGCGGGTTGCTCCCCCCGCACCGTCGAGTCCTGTGCCGTGCCCCGCACGACGACCTGTCCCAGAAACTCGAACCGCATTTCCACTTTCCCCACACGTTCACGACGGCGGCCGTGGCCTACGACCATATATGGGAGCGCCCTGGGCCGTGCGTCCCGATTCCGAACTGTGACCATTTAGTCTGCTGCCCGTGCTCCTGAGTATCCCGAGCCCTTCGCAGGGCCTCATCGACCTCGGCCCGGTCGAACTCCACGCGTACGGCTTGATGCTGGCGCTGGGGGTGCTGGTCGCCGCGTACGTCGCCCAGCGGCGCTGGGCCGGTTGGGGCCACGACCCGAAGGAGATCACCGAGATCGCCTTCCCCGTCGTCATCGGCGGGGTGTTGGGCGCTCGCGTGTACCACCTGTTCACCGGCTACGACTGGGACGACGGCGGCATCGTCGGCGCGTTGAAAATCTGGGAAGGTGGCCTGTCGATCTGGGGCGCGGTCGCCGGCGGCTTCATCGCCGTGGTGATTCTGGCTCGTAACAAGCAACTCGACGCGCTGTCACTGATGGACGCCATCGTTCCGGGCCTCGCGCTCGCGCAGGCCATCGGGCGCTTCGGCAACTGGTTCAACCAGGAGCTGTTCGGGCGGCCGACCGATTTGCCGTGGGGACTCGAGATCGACGTCGAGCACCGCCCGACGCGCTACATCGCGAACGAAACGTTTCACCCGACGTTTCTCTACGAGTCATTGTGGTGCGTGGCTATCGCGGGTGTGATCGTGTGGGCCGAGCGCCGCTATCGACTACGCCGCGGACAGACGTTCGCGCTCTACGTCGCCATGTACACGTTCGGGCGCATCTGGTTCGAGGCATTGCGTGCCGATCCCGCGAGCGAGCTGTTCGGTGTGCGTTTCAACCTGCTGCTTTCTGTCGGGCTGTGCGTCGGCGGAGCGGTGTGGTTTGTCGTCCTCGGGCGCCGAGGGCGCATCGCCGACTCCGCGGCGCCGACGGAGGCCAGTTCCCAATAGCGTGGGGGCGTGACCGCAACCGTTCCCTCCATCACGACTACCGCCGCCCGTGCCGTACTCGCATCGAAACTTTACGGGAAAGGCGATACCGAGGTACGCGCGCTCGACGGGGTGAGTGTCGACTTCGACCGCGGGCAGTACCACGCCATCATGGGCCCGTCGGGTTCGGGCAAGTCGACGTTGTTGCACTGCATCGCCGGGCTCGATCGCCTCACCACCGGCGACGTGTGGATCGGCGACATCAACCTGAACACGCTCAACGAGAAACAACTCACGCGGGTTCGCCGCGACCACATCGGGTTCGTGTTCCAGTCGTTCAACCTGATTCCCACGCTCACCGCGATCGAGAACATCAGGTTGCCGATGTCGCTCGCCGGGCGTGACCCCGACGACGAGTGGGTCGATCGCGTGATCGAGACCGTGCACCTCGCGGATCGGCTGCAACACCGGCCGTCCGAACTCTCGGGCGGGCAACAGCAGCGCGTGGCCGTCGCACGCGCGCTCGCGAGCCGGCCCGACGTCATCTTCGCCGACGAACCCACCGGCAACCTCGACTCGAAGGCGAGCGCCGAGATTCTCACGTTCATGCGCCAGGCCGTCGACGAGTTCCAGCAGACGATCGTGATGGTCACCCACGACCCGATCGCCGCGTCGTACGCGGATCGGGTCGTGTTCCTCGCCGACGGCAAGATCGTCGACGAGATACGTGACCCCACCCCGGACACCGTGCTCGCGGTGATCCGCCGACTCGGCGACTGAGGCGCGGCGCCATGTGGAAGGTCACCTGGAAGGGCCTGCTCTCGCACAAGCTCCGGTTCGCGCTGACGGCCGTTTCGGTCGTCCTCGGCGTGTCGTTCATGGCGGGCACGCTCGTGCTCACCGCGACGATCAACGCGACCTTCGACGACCTGTTCGCCGGCATCTACGAGGGAACCGACGCCCAGGTGCGGGGCATCGAACCCGTCGACGCCCAGTTCGGACCGGGGTCGGCGCCGCGGCTGCCGGTCGACGCGTCGGCGCTCGACGTCGTGCGCGGCGTCAACGGTGTCGCGGTCGCCGAACCGTTCGTCGCGATCCCCTACGCGCAGGTCGTCGACGGCGCGGGCGACCCGATCGGCGGTGGCGTCGGCCCGCCGACGTTCGGGCAGTCGTGGGTCGACAACGAGGACCTCAACCCGTTCCAGCTCGTGCCGGGGAGCGAGCCGCCCGGGGTCGACGACGAGATTGTGATCGACAAGGGAACGGCCAAAGAGGGTGGCATCGCCGTTGGCGATCGCGTCGACGTGCTGAGTCTCTTGCCGACGAAGCAGTACACGGTCGTCGGTATCGCGAAGTTCGGTACGCAGGACAGCCAACTGGGCGCGTCGGTGATTCAGTTCACGCTTCCGGAGTCGCAGCGCATCAACGGGATGGCTGCGGCCGACTACAGCAACATCGGCGTCGTGGCCGATTCAGGTGTGACGCAGGAGCAGGTCCGCGACAACATCGCCGGCGCCATCGCCGACACGAACGTCGAAGTGCTCACGGGCAAGGAGCTGACCGAGGAGAACCAGAACGAAGTTGCGGGCTTCCTCGACATCTTCAACCGCGTGTTGCTCGTGTTCGCGTTGGTCGCACTCTTCGTCTCGTGCTTCATTATCTACAACACGTTCTCGATCATCGTCGCGCAACGCACGCGCGAGATGGCACTGTTGCGCGCGATCGGTGCGAGTACTCGACAAGTGACGACGTCGATTCTGCTCGAATCGATCGCGGTCGGCGTGTTCGCATCGCTCGTCGGGTTCGTCGCAGGCATCGCGCTCGCGGCCGGGCTCAAGGTTGCGCTCGACGCGTTTGGGCTCGACATTCCGGCTGGCGACATCGTCGTCCCTCCGATCGCCTTCGTCCTCTCCTTCGCCGCCGGCCTCATCGTCACGGTCGTGTCGGCGATGATCCCGGCCCGGCGGGCGTCGCGTGTCCCGCCGGTCGCCGCGATGCGCGACGTCGCCATCGAGCACCGTCACGGCTTCGGCTACCGGATCGCCATCGGTGTCTTCGTTACCGTCGGCGGGGCCGCATTAATGCTCTTCGCACTCTTCGGCAGCCCGGGCAACGCGATCTACTACCTCGGTGTCGGCGCGGTCGCGGTCATTGTCGGCGTGATCGTGGTCGGCCCGGTGGTCGCGGTTCCGGTGAGTCGGGTCATCGGGTGGCCGTTGCCGCGCGTCAGGGGCATCGTGGGCGATCTCGCGCGCGAGAACGCGCTCCGGAACCCGCGCCGCACGTCGGCGACTGCGACGGCGTTGATGGTCGGCGTCTCACTCGTCGGGTTCATCACGATTCTCGCCGCGTCGACGAAGGCGTCGGTGGCCGACACGCTCGACGCCCAGCTCCGGACCGACTTCATCGTCACCGGCGGCTCCGGCTTTGGCGTCCCGCTCAGCCCCGCGATCGGCGACGAGATGGCGGCACTTCCCGAGCTCGGCGCCGTGTCGCCGTTGCGCTTCGCGGGGGCCGCGGTCGACGGGCGGGGCGAGTTCATGACGGCGCTGAACACCGAGACCGAAGACGAACTCTTCGACCTGGGCGTCAGCCGGGGAACGCTCGGGAGTCTCGACGTCGACGGCATCGCCCTGAGCACCAGCTACGCGGACGACCACGACCTTCTGATCGGCGACACCCTCGATGTCGTCTTCCCGGCGACCGGTCTGACGTCGGTCCAAGTACGAGCCCTGTACCAGGGCAACGATCTCGGCCTCACCGGCAAACTCTTGATCTCGATCGAGTCGTTCGACGCGCACTACCTGCCCGAGCAACGGGTCGATTTCTTCGTTCTCGCGCGCCTGGCCCCCGGAGTGACGACCGAGGAGGGTGCCGCCGCGATCGAACGGGTGCTCGAGCCCTACCCGACCGCCAAGCTCCAGAACAACGCCGAGTTCAGGGAGAGCCAGGAGGCCACGATCGCCGCGTTCGTGAACCTGGTGTACGCGCTCCTGTTCCTGGCGGTGATCATCGCGGTCATCGGAATCGCCAACACGCTCGCACTCTCGATCTACGAGCGCACGCGTGAGCTGGGCCTGCTGCGGGCAGTCGGAACGACGAGGCGGCAGTTGAAGTCGATGGTGCGCTGGGAAGCCGTGATCATCGCGGTGCTGGGAACCCTGCTCGGACTCGTCATCGGGTTCTTCTTCGGCTGGTCCGTCGTACTTGCCCTGGAGGAGGACGGGTTCTCGTCCTTCGACCCCGCGCCCGGCCAGTTGGTGATCATCGTCATCGTCGCGGGCATCGCCGGCGTCCTCGCCGCCGTGTTCCCGGCCCGGCGAGCAGCAAAGCTCGACGTCCTCAAAGCCATCTCCACCGAATAACCCGTGCGTCGTTGGAGGCCACTAGAGGTCCCTCTAGCTAGCGACGCACTGTCAGACGTCGAACTGTTTGCGGACGGTTTCGTCTTTGGCGCGGATGGTTGCGGCGAGGTCGCTTTGGAAGCGGGTCATTGCGGAACGGAGTTGCTCGTCGGACGCGCCGAGGATGCGCACCGCGAGCAAACCCGCGTTGCGGCCGTTGCCGACCGCGACGGTCGCGACGGGAATGCCGGCCGGCATCTGCACGATCGAGAGCAGCGAATCGAGGCCGTCGAGGTGCTTGAGCGGCACGGGCACACCGATGACGGGGAGCGGGGTCATGGACGCGGTCATGCCGGGCAGGTGCGCGGCGCCGCCCGCCCCGGCGATGATCACCCGCAGGCCCCGGTCGGCGGCGGAGCGGGCGTACTCGTACATGACGTCGGGTGTGCGGTGCGCCGACACGATCCGCACTTCGTGGGCAACGTCGAACTCGTCGAGCACGTCGATGGCGCCCTGCATGACACCCAGGTCGGAGTCGCTGCCCATGATCACGCCCACCAGGATCGGTTCGGCCGGTGGCTGGGTCATGGGGACAACGGTAGTGGTAACACTTACGCCTATGCGGACACGACTCACCGAGATGCTCGGTATCGAACACCCCGTCATGCTGGCCGGAATGGGCGGCGTTTCCTACCACCGGCTCGTCGCCGCCGTGTCCGACGCCGGCGGCATCGGCACCTTGGGCGCCGCGACGATGCAGTCCGACGAGATGGTCGCCGAGATGGAGCAGGTGCGCGCGCTCACCGACAAGCCGTTCGGCGTCGACCTGCTCGCGGCGATGCCCGACCGCATGGTCGAAGACGCGAAGCGCATCGTGAAGGGCGGCGCGTCGCTCTTCGTTGCCGGTCTCGGTGTGCCGCGCGATGTCATCAAGATCCTCCACGACGGCAACGCCCTCGTCGCGAGCATGTGCGGGAAGGTGCGCCACGCGATCGCGGCCGTCGAAGCCGGCTGCGACTTCGTCATCGCGCAGGGAACCGAAGCGGGCGGCCACACCGGCACCGTCGCGACGATGCCGCTCGTGCCGCAGATCGTCGACGCGGTCGAAGGGCGCGTCCCGGTGGTCGCGGCCGGCGGCATCTTCGACGGGCGCGGGCTCGCCGCAGCCCTGAGCCTCGGCGCCGACGGCGTGTGGCTCGGTACGCGCTTCATCGCCACGCCCGAGGCCCGCACCGTGCCCGGTTACAAGGACGCACTGCTGCGAACCATGGAAGACGGCACCGTCATCAGCCGCGGCTTCACGGGTAAGACGCTGCGCGCCGTGCGCAACGAATGGACGCAGTACATCGAAGAGCATCCCGAAGAGCTGCGCCCGTTCCCCGAGCAGATGGGGCGCGCGGTCGCGGCCAAGGCGTTGCACCTCGGCGGCGACGAGAACGCCGACGTCGACGAAGACAAAGAGTGCTACCCGGCCGGGCAGGGCGTGGGCGCGATCCACCAGCTCGAAGCCGCGGGCGACATCGTGCGCCGCATCGTGGCTGAAGCCGAAGTGGCACTGGGGCGGGCCGCCGGCTCCCTCTCGTGACCCCCCAGCGGCTCGTCGTCGTCGGGGGCGACGCCGCGGGCATGAGCGCGGCCGCGACGGCCCGGCGGCGCCGTTCGGCTGACGAACTCGAGATCGTCGCCTTCGAGCGGGGGAGCTACACCTCGTACTCGGCGTGCGGGCTCCCGTACTTCGTCGCCGACCAGGTCGAGTCGGTCGACCAGTTGATTGCACGGACGCCCGCCGAACACCGCGAGCGCGGCATCGACATGCGCACCGAGCACGAGGTCACGTCGATCGACATCGAAGCTCGCGTGCTCACGGCCACCGATCGCAAGGGCAACGAGCACGTCGTCGACTTCGACGAGCTCGTCATCGCGACCGGCGCGACGCCGATCCGGCCCGACCTCCCCGGCGTCGATGCCACAGGCGTGCACGGGATCCAGACCGTGTACGACGGCATCGCGTTACGCGAGCACATCGAAGCGGAACACCTCACCGAGGGGCACCGCGCTGTCGTCGTCGGTGGTGGCTACGTCGGGCTCGAGATGGCCGAAGCCATGAAGCTTCGAGGACTCGAGGTCACGATCGTCGACGCCGCTCCGCAACCCATGGCGACCCTCGACCCGGACATGGGCGAGCTCGTGGCGTCCGCCGTGCGCGGGCTCGGTATCGAGCTCCGCAGCGAGACCAAGTGCGAGGGCTTCGTCGTCGACGACTCGGGTCACGTGCGCGGTGTCGTCACGCCCGACGGTGACATTCCCGCCGACGTCGTCGTGCTCGGCATCGGTGTGCGCCCCAACAGCGTGCTGGCGAGAAACGCGGGCATCGTGGTCGGCGAGACCGGCGGCATCGCGACCGACGTGCACATGGCGACCAGCGAGAAAGGTGTGTGGGCCGCGGGCGACTGCGTGGAGACGCGGCACCGGGTGAGCGGTGCTCGGGTCGCGATCGCGCTCGGGACGCACGCCAACAAGCAGGGCCGGATCGTCGGCATCAACGTCACCGGCGGCAACGCGACATTCCCGGGCGTGGTCGGCACCGCGGTCACCAAGGTGTGCGCGTACGAGATCGGCCGCACCGGACTCACCGAACGCGAAGCCAAGGAAGCGGGCTTCGACTTCGTCGCGGGCACGATCGAGAGCACGACCCGTGCCGGCTATTACCCGGGCGCGCAACCGATCACGGTGAAGATGGTGGCCGAGCGCGGGTCGGGCCGCATTCTCGGCGCCCAGATCATCGGACGAGAAGGCGCGGCCAAGCGCATCGACGTTCTGGCCGCGGCGATATGGAACGAGATGACCGTCGACGACTTCTGGCTCGTCGACCTCGGCTACGCCCCGCCGTTCTCCCCCGTGTGGGACCCCACGTTGGTAGCCGCCTACGCGCTGGCGTCAAAGGTGCGGCGTTAGCCGCGGCTGGCGCGTTCGCTTTCTTCCTTGAGGTCGTTCTCGTACATCATCTGCACGAGTTCCGGGAAGCCCACCTTCGGAGTCCAACCGAGCTTCTCGCGCGCCTTGGTCGCATCGCCGATGAGCAAGTCGACTTCCGCGGGACGGTAGAAGCGCGGGTCCTGCGTGACGTACGGCTCCCAGTTGTCGATGCCCGCGAGCCCGAACGCGCGGTCGAGGAAGTCGCGATTGGTATGCGTCTCACCGGTTGCGATCACGTAGTCGTCGGGCTCGTCCTGTTGGAGCATCATCCACATGGCTTCGACGTAGTCGCCCGCGTAGCCCCAGTCGCGCGACGAGTCGAGGTTGCCGAGGCTGATGCCTTCTTGCAACCCGAGCTTGATGCGCGCCACGGCGTTGGTGATCTTGCGGGTGACGAACTCCATGCCGCGCTTCGGGCCCTCGTGGTTGAAGAGGATCCCGCTGCTCGCGTGCATGCCGTACGACTCGCGGTAGTTGACCGTCATGTCATGGCCGAACACCTTGGCGACGCCGTACGGCGAGCGCGGGTGGAACGGTGTCGTCTCGGTCTGCGGCGTCTCGCGCACCTTGCCGAACATCTCCGACGACGACGCTTGGTAGAAGCGGATCGGATTGTTCTCGGCGCCACCGACCATGCGCACCGCTTCGAGCATGCGCAGCACGCCGAGGCCGGTGATCTCCGCGGTGAGCTCGGCCTGCTTGAACGAGAGCTGCACGAAGCTGATCGCGCCGAGGTTGTACACCTCGTCGGGCTGGACCTGCTCCACGACTGCGATGAGCGACGCGAGGTCGCGCAGGTCGCCGTCGACGAGCTCGAGCGCGGGGTTCTCCCCGAGGATCATTTCGGATTTCGGGTTCGCTTGACCGCGGACCAATCCGAAGACTTGGTACCCGTTCGCCGTCAGGAACTGCGACAGGTGCCGCCCGTCCTGGCCGGTGATGCCGGTGATGAGAGCGCGTTTCACGGCGCGAACGCTAGCCGTCGCGGCGGTCCCAACCGGGGTCGAGCTGGTGCACAAACTCGTCGCACCGTTGCGCTTCGTCGGCTTCGCCGATGGCCTCGGCCGACCGGCGCAGGCCGTCGAGGGCCCTGAGGAAGCCGCGATTCGTCTCGTGGCGCCACCGGACGTAGCCCACGCCCCGCCAACCCGACTGCCGGAGCCGGTCGAGACCCCGGTGATATCCGACCCGGAAGTACGCGTAGGCCTCGACTTCGTCGCGGGCGAGCAGACCGAGCTGCGCCCACGCGTCGAGAAAGCGCGGCCAGCGGCCGCACACGTCGGCCACGGCGTCGCGCCGACCCGCGGGCGGTGCCGAGAGCGCGGCGCGCAGCGCATCGAGCGCATCGGCCGGCTCGGGATCGAGCACCGTTTCGGGAGGCCCGGAAGCTGAGAGGTGAACGTCTGTCATGAGCCCCTATCTTGTTCGCTATGACGCAGCCCGCAACGGAGGCGGACGCGGCGGCCGCCGAGACCACGGAGCCCAAGCCACCGACCCGGCTCGTCCTCGTGCGCCATGCCGTCACCGAACATACCGGCCCGTTGCTCTCGGGCCGCATGCCGGGCATCGATTTGTCCGACAAGGGTGTCGAGCAGGCCGAAGCGACTGCGAAGCGGCTCGCGAACCTACCCGTCGGCGTCATCTACGCGAGCCCGATCGAACGCACGACCCAGACCGCGCAACGCATCGCCGCGCACCACAGCCTCGAGGTCGTCCCGCTGCCCGGCGTGATCGAGGCCGACTACGGCGATTGGACGGGCGGGAAGATCGCGGAGCTCGCGAAGACCGACATCTGGAAGGTCGTGCAGGCGGCGCCGTCGCGCGCGCGGTTCCCCGGGGGCGAGACCATCACCGAAATGCAGGCGCGTACCGTTGCGGCGCTCGACGCGGTCGTTGCCGAACACCCGTACACGACGATCGTCGTCGTGAGTCACGCCGACCCGATCAAGTCGGCGATCGCGCACTACACGGGGGTGCACCTCGACCTCTTCCAGCGCGTGCACGTGAGCCCCGCGTCGGTGACGGTGTTCGATTTTCACACCTACGGCGTGATGATGGTGAAGTGCAACGACACCGGCGGCCTCGACGACTTGCTGCCGCCCGACCCACCAGCTGAAGACGCGAAATGATGCGCGCACGATGCGGTGAGCGCAGCGAACTCGCCGGAGTCTGTGAGCGGCCGCGAGCCGCTCCTCGCGCATCTGTGCTACAGACGCGGCGAGCGCTGTCGTGCATGACCGGCTCGCAGCGAACAGCGACAAAGAGATCATGACCGAGCCGATTGAGTTCGATCCGGTCGACAAGATCGGTGCGGGCGCGTTCGGCCGTCCCGGCGAGCGCACGTTCGTGATCCAGGCCCACAAGGGCGCGGCGGTCCTGTCGATCCTCGTCGAGAAGGAGCAGGTCGCGTTGCTGGTCGCCGAAGCCGAGCAGTTTCTCGACCGCATCGCCGACGACGAACCCGAAGAAGCAGCCACGACAGTCGAACTCGAGGTGAACGGACCCGTCACCGAGGACGAACCGCTGTTCCGCGCCCGGCTGATCGGCATCGGCTACGACCCCGACCGCCGGCTCGTGCTCATCGAACTGCGCGAGGAAGCGGTCGAGGAAGGCGAGCAGCCCCCGTCGTTCGAGACGAGCGAGGGTCATATCGCCCGGTTGTACGCGACGCGCGCGCAGGTGCGCGCGATGGTGACCCACGGCGCCGCGTCGGTGGCCGCGGGCCGGCCCCGCTGCCAACTCTGCGACTTCCCGATGGATCCCGACGGGCACGTCTGCCCGCGTTGGAACTGACATCGCGTGTCGGAGGGTTGGCCGTCGTCACCTCTGCCCGTCGAAGACTCCGTCGCCCGCGAGATCTTGCGCGACGGCGAGACGGAAGTGCTCGGGCGCATGCCGTGGTCGTCGAACGCGACCTACCTCGTCATGGTGACCCGTGGCGACGACCAGATGTTCGCGGTGTACAAGCCACAAAAGGGCGAGCGACCGCTGTGGGACTTCGCCCGCGGCACGTTGTGCATGCGTGAGGTCGCGGCGTACGAAGTGTCAGCTGCGCTCGGTTGGGACATCGTGCCCGACACGGTGCTACGCGACGGCCCGGCCGGACTCGGGAGCATGCAACGGTTTGTCGAGCACGACCCCGAGGAGCATTACTTCACGCTGCTCGCCGACCACGAAGACGACTTCCGCCGCATGGCTGCATTCGATGTCGTCATCAACAACACCGACCGCAAGGGCGGGCACTGCCTCCGCACGGCCGACGGCCGCATCGTGGGCATCGACCACGGTGTCACGTTCCACGCGCAGTGGAAGTTGCGCACCGCCATCTGGGACTTCGAAGGCGAGTCGATCGCGCCGCCCGTATGCGCCGACCTCCACCGTCTCGTCGACGAGTTGCACGGCGACCTCGGCGACCGCCTGGAACCGCTCCTCGACCGTTTCGAGCGAGACGCCCTCCGTGCCCGCACCGAGCACCTGCTCGCGACCGGCGTGCTACCGCGCCCCGACGCCGGCCACCACAGCGTCCCCTGGCCCCTCGTGTAGAGGGATGCGTCGATAGCCCACACCACGTGTGGGCTATCGACGCATCCCTACGCACCTAGAGGCGTTCGAGTTCGGCGTCGAGGTAGCGGGTGCGGCAGAGGTTGCGTTGCAACTTGCCTGACGACGTCTTGGGCAGGGTGCCGGCTCGCACCAACACCACTTCTTCGGGCGGGGCGCCGACGACGGCCCGTACTCGATCCGCGACCTCGGCCCGGGTGCCCGCGCCGCCTTCGCGAGCTTCGGCGACGACGATCAGGGCTTCGCGACCCTTGCGGCCTTCGGTTCCGAACGCGATGACGTTGCCCGTTCGCACCCCTTCGATGCCGGAGACGGCGCGCTCTACGTCCTGCGGGTACACGTTTCTGCCACCGAGGATGATGACGTCCTTGATGCGCCCGCAGATCACGAGTTCGCCGTCGACGAGGTAGCCGAGGTCGCCGGTGCGGAGCCAGCCATCGTTGAATACCTCGCGTGTCGCGTCGGGCTGCTTGTAGTAGCCGGGCGTCACCGACGCGCCACTGATCTCGACTTCGCCGACTTCGCGGTCGCGCATCGGCTTGTCGGTCGCGGGGTCGCAGACGCGCACGTGCAATCCCAGAACCGGGCGGCCGAGTTTCGTGAGGCGCCGGGCGCCCGGGTCGGACTCCATGACCGCGGCGGCGTACTTGTCGGTTTCGAGGACGCGACCGTCGACGATGTCGACCGCGAGACCCGCGTTGGGTTCGGGGAACGTGACCGCGAGCGTTGCTTCGGCCATGCCGAACGCGGGGAACACCGCGCCCGGGTCGAGTCCGTGCCGCGCGCCCGCTTCGACGAAGTTCTCGACCGCGTCGGGGTCGACTGGTTCGGCACCGTTGAGGGCAATGCGCCAGCTCGACAGGTCCAAGTCCTCGAGCCGGCGCAGCGCGCGGGCGGCGAGTGCGTACGAGAAGTTGGGGCCGGCCGTGGCCGTGCCGCCCGCGTCCGACATCCACTGCATCCATTGTGCGGGTGCGGCGAGAAAGTCCTGCGGGGCCGCGAGCGAGAGGTTCAACCCCATCGTCATGGGAATCGTCAGCAGCCCGATGAGCCCCATGTCGTGGTACAGCGGCAGCCACGAAACGGCGACGTCGTCGGACTTGAGGGCCATACCGTGCGCGATCGCGTCGAGGTTCGCGGTGACGCACCGGTGCGGGAGCATCACGCCCTTGGGCTCCGAGGTCGATCCGCTCGTGTACTGGAGGATCGCAAGCGCGTCGGGGTCGTCGGCAGGCCGGTCGTAACGGTCGGACCGGATCGGGGCCGCGAACAGTTCGTCGAGAAGCGCGACGGGAGGATCGCCCGGCTGCCGGTCGAGGAACTCGGCGAGTTGCCCGTCGATGATGACGAGCGCGCTGTCGGCCGCGAGGATGCGCGCTCGCGTCTGGGCCACGAACTCGTCGATCGACCCGAGTCGCATCGGCAGGGGCAGCATCACCGTCGCCGCACCGCAGAGCCAGGTTGCCTGGATGGCGGTCACGAGCGGACGCGTGGTCGGCCCGAGGATCGCGACGTGGCTTCCTGGCGCGACACCGCGGGCCTGCAACGTACCGGCGAGGGAGCGAGCCTCGTCGTGGAGCTGAGCCCACGGGACCCACGCCTTGTGGTCTCCCGCGGCCGAACCGAGGAAGGTGACGGCGGCCGACGTGCCGGCGGCCGCTTCGAGGCGCGTCAGGAGTGAGGACGAGGCAGACGTCATGCCCGTCCGACCCACCCGGGCGCGCCGGGGTTACATCGAGGTTCGCAGGTTCGGCTATGCGCTGGTCAGCGCCGCGGCGACGTCACGGAAGAACCTCGACCTCGGCATCACGATGTCGGCTCCGGCCGCTCGGGCTGCGGCCATCGCGGCGTTGTCGACGTG
>Ga0163150_10005091_pt1 | contig 17118 bp, 16 predicted proteins | sample OliLakLV19P2IB_FD_148628 | JGI IMG/M metagenome (GOLD analysis project Ga0163150, IMG submission 148628) | Freshwater microbial mat bacterial communities from Lake Vanda, McMurdo Dry Valleys, Antarctica - Oligotrophic Lake LV.19.P2.IB | ecosystem: Environmental > Aquatic > Freshwater > Lake >...
GGATGAGTGACGCCACCAGTTCCAAAACAGTCTGCCCAAACTGCGATTCGGTCATCTGGGCCCACGCAGAGTACTGCAACAAATGCGGAACGAGGGGAGCCGCTTCGGGGGAATTCCAGCCGCTGGATTTCGGAGACCCGCAACCGGAAATCCAGGAACGGACCGGAACTCCCACCGGGCAGTTCCAACTGCCCGGATTTGACACTCGGCCGCAATCCGAAATTTACCGCCGCACCGGGATCCATCAGGGAACGGCGCGTTCGTTCAGCATCGGCAGTCTTCTGCTCGTCATTACCGTGATCGGAGTCCTGCTTGGAATCATGGTCCAGGCTCCCGGGCTGGGAATCACGCTGGCCCTGTTTGCCGTGCCGCCGTGGATCCGGACCGCTTTGGTCCTCAAGCGGCGCCAGGCCATGGGCTTTCAACCAACCATGTCGGACCGTGTTGCCCTGTTCATGGGTTCGATGTTTGTAACCTGGGTGATCGTGATTACGCTGACTGTGGCCTGCTGCCTGACGTTTTTTGTAACATGCCTGGCGGTTTTTGCTGCATCGCAGGACGGTAGGGGCGATGAATCACTGATATGGCTGTTTATCTGGTGTAGTGTTCTGGCCGTCGCAATTACTGTGCTGTTTTTGTTCAGCTACTGGATCCGCGCCCGATGGAGGCGTCATACCGACATCAACAGGCTGAACAATGAAAAACGGTAATCTGCGCGATCATCTGTTTCTGGGGACGACACAAAGTCTGTGTCCGGAATGCCGCAGCGTGGTTCAGGCAAAGATCGTCAGCCGGAACGGGCGGGTCTGGTTCGACAAACACTGTCCAACACACGGCCCGCGGTCCGATTTTGTCTGCAGCGATGCCGCCTGGTGGGACCGGTTGGAATTCAATGTCCCCGGCCGAAAGCCGGTCCGGTTCGGCGTCGAACCGGATCGAGGATGCCCCTACGATTGCGGGCTGTGTACGCAGCACGAGCAGCACACTTGCATCGCCGTGCTGGAACTGACCGATTCGTGCAATCTGAAATGCCCGATGTGTTATGCCAGCAGCGGACCGGGGGGCAGGCACCTTTCACTGGAACAATGTCACCGTGCGATTGACCGGTTGGTCGAGGTTGAAGGTCGCGCGGAGATTTTGCAGTTGTCGGGTGGTGAACCGACGATCCATCCCGATTTTGTCGAGGTGCTCGAATACGCCTGCAACCAGCCGATCGATCTGGTGATGATCAACACCAACGGAATCCGGTTGGCCAGTGACCGCGCGATGTGCGAAGCGATCGCCAGCCGCAAGGCGCGCTGTCAGGTCTATTTGCAGATGGACGGGTTGAACGACCGCAGTTTCAAATATTTGCGCGGTGAATCGCTGCTGGAGCGAAAACTACAGGCGGTCGAGATGCTGGGCGAATACGGAATCTGTATTACGCTGGTCGCCACGATGCAGCCGGATTTGAATATGGACCAGGTCGGGCCGCTGATCGAGTTTGCCCGCGAGCGGTCGTGGATGACGGGAGTCAGTTTCCAGCCGGCAACGTATGTGGGCCGGACGGTTCGGCCGGACGTTCTGGAGAACCGGATCACGTTTCCCGACATTATCCGGGCCGTCGAAGAACAAACCGGCGGCCAGTTTCGTGCGAGCGATTTTTTTCCGGTCCCTTGCGCCCATCCGAATGCCCATACGCTTTGCTATGCCTTCCGGGACGGTCAGGACGTGACTCCGATCACTCGGTTCGTTGATATCGAAAAGCACTTTGATCTGCTGGCCAACGGAATCAGCCTGAACCGCGAGAGCACCCAGGAAATTATCGAACAGTATTTGCTGCGCGAGTCGTGCGGACCGGGTTGTGATTGCAGTTCGGGGGAAACGCCTGCGGGGGGATTGCTTCAGTTGATGGGAGCCGGCTCCGTGGCTTCAAACAAAAGTGAAAAGGTGAAAGGCGAGTTGGCCAATAATTTTTTTGCCCGAGCCATTGCCCAGGATTTGGCAGCCGCCGACATGTTCCGGATTACGACCACCAGTTTTATGGACGTGTACAATTTCGACATTCGCCAGTTGATGAAATCGTGTGTGCACCACCTGTTGCCGACCGGGCATTTGATTCCGTTCTGTGCGTACAACGTGCTTTATCGCGACGGATTCCTGCCGCTGCCGAAGTTGAGCGATGCCAGAGTAATGCAAGACAGAGTAGAGCAATTGTCCCCAATTGCTCCGTAGCATGTCGAACATTGAACAGCGCCATGAACAATTGAGACAATTGTTCTACACTCTACCGAAGTTGAGCGACGCCTGAGTAAAGCAAGACAGAGTAGAGCAATTGTCCTCAATTGCTCCGTAGCACGTTTACTGTTAGCCAATGCAGGGAACGATTGGGGACAATCGTTTTACTCTCCCCAAACCGGTTGATTGCGTGAGACCTGTTCATCTTCTGTTTATGGTTCTCGCACTGGTTGCGGCGGGGTTGTTGATCCGGAGGTCGCAGCAGAGGCTGCCGCTCAGCGGTCGCGAAAGGTTGGGTGTGGCGATCGGTGCGTTGATTGGTGCGATGGCGGGGGCCAAGTTGCCGTTTCTGTTTTCGGACTGGGATGCTTTTCTTTCGGGTGCAGTCTGGTTCTCCGACGGGAAAACGATATTGACCGGGCTGGTCGGCGGATACCTGGGTGTCGAGGTCGCCAAGTGGTCCCTGGATATTCGCACATCGACCGGCGACAGTTTTCTGGTGCCGGTTGCGGTAGCGATCGGGATTGGCCGGATCGGGTGTTTCTTTGGAGGGTGCTGTTACGGAACGGAAACGACATTGCCGTGGGGGGTGATATTTCCGTCGGTCGATCCGGTCCCCCGGCATCCGACGCAGCTGTACGAGGCGGCATTTCATCTGGCCTGCGCCGCGACCGGGTGGTGGCTGCTGCGCCGGCGATTGTTCGTTGGCAACCAGATCAAACTGTACATTCTGGTGTACGCGATCTACCGGTTCGGGACCGAATGGATCCGCCCCGAAGTGCGGTTGTACGGCGGATTGACCGGATACCAGATCGCCAGTGTGTTGATCGCGGCGCTAATGGCGTGGCTGTGGTGGCGGAATTCGGGGGAGGGCGACCGGGTTGGCAGGTCAAAGAATGGGACAGATGAGACGGATGGGACCGATGTGAGAATGCCATCAACATAGGTCCCATCGGTCCCATTCGTCCCATCACATTGCCGATCAATTATCCATCCCTGTCATTCTTCCGCGACCGCAACCTCGCCCTGGTCATCCGTTCCCTCAGGCCGCCGTTTGCCACAAAATCCTTTTCCAGTTGTCGCAACTGTTGGTCCAACAGATAATTTGCCTGATGGATCAGGCAGATCGCGATGTTTGCGACGACCTCGGCGGGTCGGGTTTCCACGAATTCGCGCCACGTTTCATAGTTGCCGCCAGGAATCGCGGCGCGCTTGCGGACGAACGATGCTTCCACGGTGTCTTTTGCCCAACGTTTCAGGTCACGAACCCGGAGGAAATCCTCGTAGTCCACCAGCAGTTCTTCCAGGCTGGCGCGGGCGACGTTGGTCAATTTGATTTCCATTTCCTTCGAAGTCCCGGACGCCGCGCTCCCTTCGGCGATGTTTTGCTTTCCAGACCTGGCGGCCTGGATCATTTGATCGATCGTCCGGTCTCCGCGCTCCAGGAACCGCTGGCAGAAGCGAAACGTCAGGTCGTAAACGATCTCTGATTTCTGGTAAGAAAGGAGTTCCCGGTAGTTGCCATGCGGCGGGATGAATCCCTGGTTGTCTGGCATGACAGTGACCTCCAGAAGAAAGATGGGACTGATGCGACCCATGAGACCCATGTAATGTATCAGAGTGATAGTGGGTTGCCAAAAATGATGGCATTTCCCCGTCCACATGTGTCCCATCGGTCTCATTTGTCCCATTTCCCGAAAACCCTCCTAATAAACCCAGCCCCTCGTGCGTCATAACCCCAGAACCGGCCGGGAACGGAAATGAATGAATTGCCAGAATCAGTGAACGGCCATGCCAATGGCCAGTGGATCGAGGCTGCCCAGCGCAGTTTCGAACCGCAACTGGTGCGCTATGCCCGAACGTTTGTCGGGCGGTTTGATCTGGCGAGTGAGATTGTTCAGGACACGTTTATGCAGCTGTGCCAGCTGCCGGTGCCTGCGGAAGAATTCCATCTCGGAGCATGGCTGTTCCGGGTCTGCCGCAACCGGGCGATTGATGTACAGCGCAAGGAGAAACGGATGCAAACCGGTGCCATGACTGTTCTGGATTCTGCGATCAGCGAAGCGGCTGATCCGGCAACGATCGCTTCGGACAACGAATCGGTAACCCGGATCGAGCAGATGCTGGCGGGATTGTCGGATAACCAGCAGGAAGTAGTCCGGCTGAAGTTCCAGAACGGATTCAGCTACCGCGAGATCGCCGAAGTCACGGGCCTGTCGGTTTCCAACGTCGGCGTGCAGTTGCATGAAGCGCTGAAAAAGATACGGGAACGGATGAATGCGTAGCGCTACGTAGCCGTTCACTCCGTGAACGTGCTGCCAGGCTCCAAAGCGTTTTCGCGGAGCGAAAAGCTACGTAACCACATAACCAGAGAATAATCATGATCGAACTCAACGACCCACGACTGACGGCTTATGCCTTGGGTGAACTGGACGCGGACGAGCGGCAGGAGATTCGCGCGGCGATCGAATCGTCAGCGGAGTTGCAACAGGCCGTTCGCGAAATCCGCGACACAGCCGGGGTCCTGGAAACCGAATTCGCCGCGGAGTTGCAAAACGGTGTGGCAACGGGAAAAGTCTCCCTGGCAGACAAAACCGAACCATCGCAGATTCCATCTTCCGCCAAACGCGGCCTCGCCTGGATCATCGCTGCCAGTTTGCTGGTCGGCGTTTCGGGATTTTGGATTTGGACCATGCAGCCCAAAGGAAGCGGCGTGGCTTTGATGGGCGGGATGAATGTTGAGAGCCCCCTTCAATTCTCGGCGGAATTTGGAGCAGGAGGCCCCGCCGGTCCGCAAATGCTTGCTTCCGAGGCTACTTCCAGGCAGCAGTCACTTGCAGAATTGAATTCCGAATTGCAGAAAGGGCAGGCTGAAAGTTGGAGACACGCCTTGAAAGCAAGCAAAGCGGAAACAACGCGAGGGTATACGGTGTTGGGCGAGAGCATTGGTGGCGATGGCACAATCACTCCGTTTCCATCCAACCTTGGCCTGACTGTTGAAAACAAAAAAAGCGTTGACGAAAGCGAGCTGAACGTTCCGTCAGTTGCTGATTGGAATTCTGCAAAGTCAAAAAGGTCCAGATACAGCCCTATTCGGCCTTCGTCCACTGAAGGGCCTGAGCTTGGCGATTCCATTAACGGAATTTCCAATGAAATATCCAATCAACTCGCTCCGAACGGGATCGTGAATGTTCAGATTGAGTCACCCGATGGAGGAACGGTTTTGATGGGTGGAATCAAACGAGTGAGCGATGGCACTGCCGCCGGAAAGCTGACTTTGTTAGTTACGCCCAGAATAATCATCGAAGAAGAAGAGCCGGATCTCAATTTTTCCAAGATAGTTGACCCGTCCGGCACCAGGGAAATCGTTGTCAACGAAGACTACGACGCTCCCGATTCGCAAAACAGTTTTTTTGGCGTGATGGGCGGGGTTGATGTTAATGGAAAGCGATTGCGGGAACTTGAGGCCAAAGTTGCCGAACTCAAGCCCAATGGGAATTTGTCGGCTGAAAAAACGGCAAATAACGATGAGTACCAATCAGCCGTTATCGAATTGCAGCAGTTGTATAAAAATCGACTGAAGGAACAAAACGATCGGAACATTGTTCTTCAAAACGAAATTCGCCGGGGCGAAAATTCTTCCGGCGACCGTTTTGAACCGATTCACGAGAATTCATTTCTGCGACCGGGGAGTGACCCGCTTTCTACTTTCTCGATCGATGTCGATACGGCTTCTTATTCGAAGGTGCGAAGCCTGCTGAAGGAAAAACGCCAGCTGCCGCCGCCGGATGCTGTACGGATCGAGGAACTGGTTAACTACTTTGGCTACAACTACGCTCCGCCTACTGACGATGTTCCGTTTGCGGCGCATCAGTCGGTGGCGGCCTGTCCGTGGAACCCGAAACACAAGCTGGTGCGGGTTGCGATCAAGGGTCGGGAAATCCAGCAGGACAAACGGCCGGTCAGCAACCTCGTTTTTCTGCTGGACGTTTCCGGTTCGATGAACGAACCGAACAAGCTGCCGCTGGTCAAACGCGGGATCCAGATGCTGGTCGAAAACCTGTCCGAAAATGACCGCGTGGCGATGGTCGTCTACGCCGGTGCTGCGGGAAAAGTGCTCGATTCAACGACGGGTGACAAGAAACCGGAAATTCTCGCGGCACTCGACCGGCTGCAGGCAGGTGGTTCGACCAACGGCGGTGACGGAATCCGGCTGGCCTATCAAATGGCGCTCGACAATTTCATCACCGGCGGGGTGAACCGGGTGATTCTGTGTACCGATGGCGATTTCAACGTCGGGACCACTGGCAATGACGATCTCGTGAACCTGGTGGAAGAAAAGGCGAAGGACGATGTTTTTCTGTCGGTTCTTGGATACGGCAACGGGAACCTGAACGATTCGATGCTGGAACAGATTTCCAACAAGGGGAACGGCAACTATGCGTTTATCGATACCGAGAGCGAGGCCCGCAAGGTGCTGGTCGAGCAGATGTCAGGAACGCTGGTGACGATCGCCAAGGATGTAAAGATCCAGGTCGAATTCAATCCGTTGCGGGTCGGAGCATACCGGCTGGTCGGATACGAAAACCGCGTGATGGCGGCTGAAGATTTCAATAACGACATGAAGGACGCCGGAGAAATCGGAGCAGGGCACACGGTGACGGCGATCTATGAAATCGTGTCGCCGGAGGCCTGGAAAGCGGAACAGACAGTCGAAATCGCCCTGGCAGGTTTGTTTGATCTGAACTTTGACGGCGTTGATGACCGCGAACAGTTGACCCGGCAGATTGAGAAAAGTGGTGGCCGGGTTGTTGCGTGGAACGCTGGGGACGGCTCGATCCAGGGCGAACTGACGCAATCGACGCGCTACATCGTTTTGGGTGACGTTCCGTCTGGCGATTCCGAGACGGACAAGAAGATCGCCCTGTCCGTAAAGGAATTGATCGGTATGGCTGCGAAATTCAACGTCGCTCGTATCGAAACGGTCAGGCTCCTGGAGTGGATTGGGGTTTCCAGGGACAGCGCTGCGGACAAACCTGTAGTGGATGAACTGAAGTACCGGAACAAACCGGACGCGAAAGCTGTTGAGGACAATGGCGAGTTGTTGACACTGAAACTCCGTTACAAACAGCCCGATGGTGACGTGAGCCAGTTGCTGACGTTCCCGTTGATGGATTCCGACCAGTCGTTCTTGTCGGCGGATCCTGATTTTCAGTTTGCCGCATCGGTTGCGTCGTTCGGGATGCTGCTGCGTGGATCCAAACATGCCGGAAACGCCACGCTGGATTCGGTACTGGAAACGGCCCAGGCCGCAACGGACGGTGATGAATCGGGATACCGGGCGGAGTTTCTGGAAATGGTCAGGATCGCGCGGGAACTGATGCGAGAGAGGACCGGGCGGTAGGGGCCCAATAGGTGCGGGGGTCGGGAGACCCACGCACAGCGCTGGCGGGGCAGATCAGTCGGATCGGTCGGATCAGACGGATCTGGTTAGGAACGGGAACCGTGTGAAAACCGGCGGCAGTATTGCGGGAATCGCGGCGGGGCGGGATGGATCGGCGTAAAAATGTCCTTATCTCGCCGGTCGTTATGGCTGAAATCGCCTGGTTCCATTAGGCTATCTGGATAGTCAACGTGGCGAAGAAGCCGGCGTTGCATCTGCCCGTGACCAATGGAAAGCCCTCTGTCGCGAGGGGCGTTTGTGTTTCATGAATCAACCGGAAGACCCTGGATTATTGCCGTTAGGTGAGACTGCTGGCGAGCTGGAGCGGCGGGTTGAATCGAAGCTGGACAATTTCGAGCACGGATTTCACGTGCGGCATCCGGTGCTGCATTGGGTCACGCTGATTACTCCGCCAGCCCTGCTGGCGGCTGCCCTGATCGCCCTGTTGATCCTAAAAGGCGTGCTGTTTACCTCGAAGATGGTGGGGGCGGCAACCGCGACATTTTTTGTGCTGGGACGGTTTGTAATTCTGTTTGGCCAGCAGGGTGAGCTGTCAGGCGACTGGGATTTTCTTTCACCGTTTCAGTTGTTCCTGATGGTCAGCTATATGGACTTTGCTTCCGCACTGCTGGTTGCGTTTCATATTGGAGCCCTGTTTCATTTGCCATGGATCGGGAAACGGGCCGAGTCGATGATTGTGGACGCCCGGTTTATTCTGGACCGGATGCCCTGGATGCGCAACGCGGCCTTTACCGGACTGGCAATGTTTGTGGCATTTCCACTGGCAGCAACCGGGGCGGTTGGCGGGTCGATTCTGGGTACGCTGTTGGGATTGAACCGGATCCGGGTTTTTATTGCCACCATCGTCGGATGTCTGTTGGGGAATGGGTTGCTTTATCTTCTCGCCGACACAATTGGCAGGTACATCGATACCGACAACCCAGTGGTGAAGTACGGTGGACTGGTTGTCATTCTGTTTGTGATTGTGGCGATGGAGTATCGCTATCGCCGGAGCAAAATGAGGTACGAAAAATCCCGCCAGGCAAACCAGGCCTGATGATGTGCGTGCCGGTCACGGGATTGTGCGACCCGGCTCGGGACATTCTGGCAGAGAGACTGCTGGCTCGGGCGAAAATGCCGGGAAAAGGGGCGTAGTTTCTGTTTTCGGGACCGGCGTTTCTCCGGCATGCGGCTTGCATTGGACAGTGGTTTGGGAAAGTCCCCTACCGCAGTCTGTCCAGTCAAAGCAGAGTTATTGCCATGCAAACAATCCTGATCGTTGCCCTGTTCGCTTCTGTGATGATGTTCGTGCTGTTTTTTGTTGTAGCGGGCATCAATCCTGTACAGCACCGGTCGACGCGTTAGAACGTCCGGGTCCGGACGGATCCGGATGTAAGCAATCAACGTTACGACGGAGAGTGAGTGATGCAGAATCAACTATCGCGGCCGTTCGAACCCGTTCCGTTGCCAGTTTTGGATTCCAGGCCGGCGGTTTGTGAGCCTTTTGTTGAAAACAGGAAAGCTGACGGGGAGAATCCCAGGGATGAGCATGATTTACATCGCACTGCCGGTTGCCCTGTTGCTGGGCTTGGTCGCTGCGCAGGCCTTTGCGGTTTGCGCAGCCAGCAGCCAGTTTGACGATCTCGGAACGCCGCCGCGAAGAATGCTGTACGACGATTTCGAGCCGGCTGGCGAAGAGCGGGAGCGGCCGTAACAGCTCCGTTTTGCCGTCCGGAAATGATGGCGCATTCAATTCTGGAACATTCGGGTTGGTGCCAGCAGTTCTTTGGGGAGCGCCTTTAACGCGGATTGCAAAAGTGCCGGACATTGAGTTCGCCACCTGGCCATTCGTGAGGGCCATTTTCCCGCCACTGGCCGGCCGGGGCCGGATGTTCAGTTTCGCAAACATGCGACCAGTCCCTGACGCTGGTCTGGTTGCTGACTCGCCTTACGCCAGGGATTCGGCGAATAGCTTCCTGCAAGAGTTGTTTGAGGTACCAAGATGGAAGGCGTCCCTCTACCCGAACGACACCTCCCCGCGCGCGAATTTGGATGCAGTTGCTTCGGCCGCGAAAATGCGGATGGATTGCAAGGTGTTTCTCGACCTGTTGCCGCAATGCCCCATCAGGGTTGGTGCGCGGATAAAAACGCTGCGTGAATGGGGGGGCTAAGTGGTGGTGGGCAGTGTCGTCGATAACTGGTTCGGCGAACATGCATTTCCTTTCCGTCTGACAGAATTTGCCCGGCAGCCAGACACCTGGCAACCGGTTACCCAAAGGCATTTTCGCAAATCACATGCCAATCATTCGATCTTCACGATTGTCTGACCGGAATATTCCGATTCGCACGGGAAACACGATGAATCGGCCGCTTGCCAAAGGATTCTCAGCACTGCCTGCTGCGCCCTTCGCATGCAACTCGTGTGCGGTTTTCGCGCACGAACGGGCGTTCGGGTACCGTGATAGCGAGTGATTGCAGGCGTTTTCGCTGACTTTTCTTTTTTCCTGCGTTTCCAGATCCCGTTTTTTGCATTGAGATCCGGGACTGGTAAAATCAGCCGCATCGCTTGTTTCCCTACCCGTCAGAAAGGAACAGTTTCATGAAAAAGTCCATTGCAATCGCGTTGGCAGCTACACTGCTTTCGGTTACTTGCGTATTCGCCCAGCAGGAAGGGGAGAAAACCCAGACCGCAGAACCACCCTGGATCGACATGGTGAATTGCGAGATCTGCCAGAGTTTTGCCTTTATGGAAAAAGAGATGGCCAACATCAAATGGGAAACCTACATCATCGGCAATGGGCTGATGTCCATTTCGGTTATGCCGGAAGGGCTGAAGGAACCCATGGTCAAAGCCAAAAAGGAAATGGAAAAAACGATTTCCCGAATCGAGTCCGGCGAAAACGTCAAATGCTGTTCGTTCTGCCAGTCGATGGGTTCGATGATGGGACAGGGTGCGAAAATGGAAGAGATTTCGACTATCGCCGGTGATGTCCAGCTGATTACTTCGGATGACCCCAAGGTAGTCGAACAGATTCACGCTCATGCCAAAAAGACGATGGAGTACCACAACAAAAAGTTGAAGGAACTGCACGAGCATGCCGGACATGACAACGACGGCAAAGGACATCATGACAAGGACGGCCACGAACACGACAACGACGGTGCGCACAGTGATTCGAAAGCCGGTAAGGGAGGCTAACCGGACCGATTCGCACATTTGTCAGAAATGGCCCGGCGGCTTGACAGGCTGCCGGGTTTTTTTCAGGACTCCTGCCAGTCGCTGGCATAGCGCGTGCTGAAGGGAAGGGCAGATACGGAATTCCATTCAAACAGCCGCTTGGTGATTTGGCGAACGTGCAGGAGACAGGCCAGTTCCCCGATGCAGGGGTAAATCGCCAGACTTGATCGTCCAGCTGATCGACCAGTGCGGACAAGATTTCGGGGAATCTGGCGAGCGAGTTTAGGGCAATACCCGGATTCATCGTATTCTTGCCTTTCCTGAACCGTTCCGGCAGACTTCAGCTTGTTGAAAAGATACCCCGGTGGTTCGACAAGGCAACTCCATGTGGTCTCGAGTCCAGGTTGGACCGGTTGGGAACCCGGGCTGGGACTGGCCCTGGTACGACTTTTTCGAGTCCACGAATAAGGCAAAAAAATGGGAACGGATCTTCGGGAAAGGCAACTGGCCCTGACGAATCTGGCAACGGAAACCGCCGGATTACTGGAGCAATTGCAGGGGATCCGGTTGGTTTTCGCCGAAAGCTGCACGGCGGGAATGGTTGCTGCAACGCTGGGAGGGGTTCCCGGCATCAGCCGGTTCTTGTGCGGATCAGCCGTTACCTATCGCGAAGCCACAAAAACTGAATGGTTGGGTATGGAACGCGAATTAATCGACCGGCACTCAGCTGTCTCGGCCGAGGTCACTGAAGAAATGGCTTCGCGGGTGATGCTGAAGACTCCGGAAGCCAATCTTTCCCTGGCAATTACGGGGCATCTTGGCCCGGGTGTGGATGAAGCGGAAGATGGACGGGTTTACGTCCGGGTGTTTCAGCGCAATCCGAACGGTCTTGAGCTGATTCATTCCAGGCAGCTACGGCTCGACCAGGGCGATCGAATTGGTCGTCAAATGGAGGCTACCATGTTGGCGTTGCAAAGTCTGAACGAAAGTTTGCGGCAGATGGTGCGTGCGTAAGAAATTCTGCTTTCGACCGGTTAACCGTGCGGATTTGACTATGCACTGGCGTGAATCGCGCTCTTTCGCTCACCCGTCGAGCCCGCCGGATTCGTCCAGAACCGCCGCGCCCCAGGTTGCCGCTCGCGATTTGACTTCGTCTACTGCGTCAGGGCCCATTTCGCACTGTGCGGCGCAGCCAGGGCGTGTTCGGTAAAGCGGGTCGGGTTTTAGCCCGATCGCGGCACAGCATTTGCCCTAATCCATTTTTGTGCGAGAGTCGTTTCGGGTCAGTTTTTCATCAGAGGGCGAACAATGTCATTACTGAGTGGCAAAGCCGTAATAGTTCCGTGGGATTTTTCCGACCATTCGATGGCGGCCTTGCGTCGTACTCTCGAACTGGTCGCCGATCGTGCCTGTGTGCATGTGTTGTACGTTATGCAATTGCCGGTTGCTGCCGATCCAGGGGTGGTCTGGGACATGGTGACCGAGGATTCGATGCAACAGCATAGTGTGGCAGCGTTTGGCCGGCTGGGACAGCGTTACCCCGAATTTGCCGGGTTGAAGCTCGTGAGCCTGTTTGGCGACCCTGGTGGTACGATCACCGACTATGCGAAAGAGCAGGATGCAGAACTGATCGTGATCTCTTCGCATGGGCGAACCGGACTGACCCGATTGATGCTTGGGTCGGTTGCAGAAAGGGTCGTACGGCTGGCGTCCTGCCAGGTCCTGGTGTTAAAAAGCCTGGGTGGCAAATAACATCGGGTGAGCCGGCAACTCCGGATACTGCATGAGTAATCCCCTGCAACGGGTTCGTATTGGCTTGCTGTTGCTGACTGTTGTTTTCGTCGGTGCTGTTGTCAGCTACAGGCTGGTCGCAGAAACTTCGCTGCTGGTATTGGGTGCACTGAGTGATATCACGCGGTTCAGGAATGCGTTTGGCCTGTAACGATGAATGAAGAAACGGACTTTGCGGTATTCTTCGACCGGATTCGCAGCTTCGTTGGCTGGACGGACAGCGATGCGGGACTGGTGGCGCGCGCCTGGATCAGGGTCGAGCCGGCGGTCCCGGCCGCGATCGATGACTTCTACAAGAACATTCAAAAGCACCCCTTTACCGATTCGGTGTTGACGGGGGGCGAGCGGCAGGTCGAGCGGCTCAAACGGACTTTGGTGGAGTGGCTGAAAAGCCTGTTCTCCGGAGAATACGGCCTGGAGTTTGCGTGGAGCCGATGGCGGGTCGGGCGGCGGCATGTAGAGATCGGCCTGAACCAGTCCTATGCCCTGGGAGCGCTGGCCCGTTTGAGACTGCATATCAACCGGGCAATCCAGTTGCCGGTTCCAGGCCTGCCTGAATGTCCTCCGGAATGCCTGTTGGCGGTCAACAAACTTCTCGACATCGATTCGGCCATTATTCAATTCGCCTATCAGGAACATTATCGGCGCAGCCTGGACCAGGTGGCGGCCGAGAAACTACGTCACATCCAGCGGTTGGCTTCCATCGGACAAATGGTTACCGGACTGGCTCATGAAAGCCGCAATGCGCTTCAGCGCAGCGGTGCTTGCCTGGAAGCGCTGTTACTGGAAATCGAAAACATGCCTGAGGCGCAGCGGCAGGCAGAACGGATCCAGAACGCACTCGATCATTTGAATGTGTTGTACGAAGAGGTCCGGAATTATGCTGCACCAATCCGGCTGGACCTGGAACATGTCCGTCTGGACTGGGCCGTTGAAAAAGCCTGGCAGAATCTGCGCCCCGTTTGGGAACCCTTTCGAACCCGATTTAGTGTGGAACGACCGGAGAGCAAACGGCCCGTGGTCCAGGCCGATGGCCACCGGATGGAGCAGGTCCTGGGCAACCTGCTCCAGAATTCCATTCAGGCATCCGGTGAATCTGGTCTGATCCATTGCAAACTGGAATGCAACCCGGAGGGCAGCCAGTGGATGCTCCATATTGATGACAACGGTCCGGGAATTCCGGATGGAATCGCCCACCGGATTTTTGAACCCTTCTATACAACCAAGTCCAAAGGGACCGGTTTGGGGCTGGCTATTACACGACGGATTGTCGAGGCTCACGGTGGTGAAATCGTTGCCAGTCGCGGCGAGAATGGTGGTGCGCGATTTACCCTATTGCTGCCCGTACTTCAACCTAATCCACAGGAGCGGACAGGCGAGCCGTCCAACCAGCCCTCTCCATCCGTTTGGCAGCAGGACTGATTGCCGGACCGGCGTTTCAGGACCAAAGGAACTCCAGTTTATCAACGATGGCGTAGTCGTTGTTGTGGACCATGTTGCCGTTGAAGTTGTTCGGTGCAATAGTCCTGTTGTTAGCCGTCGCGCCATCAAACTGCGCGCGTTGGTTGTGCCTTGGGGTTCAAGATGCTTTTGGGGGACGTCGATCGTCGGCGAACCTTGGTGAAATGGCCTTGGTTGATATAGCCTAAATAGGCTATTCGCGACGCTTGGTTGTTGTCCGTCGCCAGGATTAATTGGTGGTATGCCGATTGCAAAAACCACGTCGGCGAAAAACTGTTATGCCAGGGTTTTGCGAACGCCGATTTGGGTAAGGGTCAAGTTTATGGTAACAACAACTCGTACAGCTGGTTAACGGCAACGGGAACGCCATTGAAAAGGGCTGGATACCAGGTTGTGCCTGGATTAGACTTCATTTCAAAGAAATCGTTTCCCGTGCGATTTTTTGATCCGGTCGCAGCTGAGGCAAAACACCTGGAACTGATGGTTTTCGATTCGCTTTACGATCGGAAAAAACCAGCTGCCAGTTTGGGTGCTTTGTATGGCAATCTTGCAATTGTCCACTGACAACAGGTTCAAGAAAATGGCGCGAGCCTTTTTGGTAAGCGGGCGTTCCTGCTTTGAGTTGACCAACGACACCAAGGTGATCGGGCGAAGTTTTTCCGCGGACTATGTTGTGCTTGATTCGTCCGTGTCGCGAAAACATGCAGAAATCCGCATGATCGAGAGCGTTGTGACGGTGGTCGATCTGGGCAGTCGAAACGGAACGTATGTGGATAACGGCCGCGTCGAAACCTGCGAGATTGAGGTTGGTGCATCGATCCGGTTTGGCAAAGTTTTGTTTCGCGTGGAGGATGAAGAATCCAGCATTGGATCGATGGCATCCGAAATGTCTTCGGTGGAATCGATCGATATGGACAGCCTGTTGTCTCCGGCGCAAAAGCGGGTCTTCGACCGGCTGCTTACCGGTCTCTCGGAGAAAGAGATCGCCGTCGTAATGGGAATCAGTCACCATACGGTTCATAATCACGTTCGCGAAATTTATTCCCGGTTGGGAGTAAAGTCCCGTGCCGAGTTGATGGCCCGATTGCTTACCCGCACGTTTGGCGAAGAAGAGTAAATGCCTGCGCCGGAAATCCGGGTGTTGACCCGACATCCGGCGCTATTGGAGCCGGATAATTCCGGCAGGGCTGAATCTGAAGATCGCCGTCATTTGCACACCCGCAGTGTGCGGGGGTGCGGATTCGCACGCGCCAGACGGGATTGCACGGCAAATTTGTTCGTGACCGGCCCTGTCAGCCCGACGGCACAACGTTTGCACAGGACTCCCGTGATATCACCACTAATTGGTGGCGCCTGAATTTGGGAGTTCCGTAATGAAAAGTACCTGTGTTTTGTGCCCGATCGATCTTTCGGAGAACAGCCGGCAGGCCGTTGATTTTGCCGCCGAGATGGTGGACGTCATGGCTGGTGGCGAATTGATCCTGTTGTACGTTGCAATTCCCGAACTGCCGACATCCAGTGGGTTCGCGATTGCCAGTGTCGAATCGGCGATCGATGAAGAGCGAAAACAACTGGCGGGAATTGCCCCAACCCGTCCCGACATCACGTTTCGTCACGAGGTGCGCCGCGGGGAGCCGGCAGACGTAATCTGCAAGTTTGCGGAAGAGGAGGGTGCCGACCTAATCGTGATGACCACCCATGGGCGCTCGGGGCTGTCGAGACTGTTGATGGGAAGCGTTGCGGAACATGTACTTCGGCATTCCCCCTGTCCGGTTCTGACGGTTCGAACCCCGGTTCGTCAGCCGGCAACAAGAAAATCCTGAGCTCCCGTTTCCGCCGGGCGGCTTCGCAAACGTGGTTCGCCCGCTACGCTGAACAGCCTGTGGCAAGGTCATGATCGTAAACAAACCGCCTGCAATGACTGATTCCAACAATTCTGGCAAAGTGATAAACCTGGCCGACCGGGAACTGATTCGCCTATTGATTGTTGATGATGAAGAGGACTTTCGCGAAGCGGCCTGTCATTATTTTCACAAGCTGGGTTACCTGGTCACGGCAGCGCGCGATGGTCAGGAGGCACTGGAGCTGGTTGCCGACCGCTGCTTTGATGTCGCGATCATTGATATCCATATGCCCAATGTGACCGGGTTGCAATTGCTGGAACGCTTGCGCGAACAGGAATCAGACCTGCAGGCAATCATGTTGACCGGTGGCGGCACGATCGAGAACGCTGTCCAGTCGATGAAGCACGGCGCGTTTGACTTTCGCACCAAGCCGGCCCGGCTGAATGAACTGGACCAGCTGATTCAAAGGGCTTACCGGGCCCGCGAGCTGGAGCGCGAGAACCGCCAGCTGAAACAAGTGATTCGCCGGTCCGTGCAGCCGACCAGCATGATTGGCAATTCCCGGGCGATGCAGGAAATTTTCCGGCTGATTGACAAAACCGCCCGGACTGACAAACCGGTTCTGATCGAGGGGGAAAGCGGTACCGGCAAAGAGCTGGTTGCCCGCGCCATTCACCAGCGTTCCCCGCTGGCCGACAAGCCGCTGGTGGTGATCAATTGCGCCGCGCTTCCGGAACCGCTTTTGGAAAGCGAACTGTTCGGACACGAAAAGGGCGCCTTTACCGGTGCAATTGCTACGAAACCCGGACTGTTCGAAATCGCCGACGGTGGCACGCTGTTCATTGACGAATTTGGTGAGCTGGCTGGTCCGCTGCAGGCAAAGCTGTTGCGGGTTCTGGAGGACGGAAGCCTGCGCCGGGTTGGCAGCGTCAAACAAAGAAGCGTGCGGGTCCGGTTGATCGCGGCAACCAACCGGGATCTGGGTGCGGAAGTCGCTGCAGGAAATTTTCGCGAAGACCTGTATTACCGCATCAACGTTTTGGGTATCCGCTTGCCGCCCCTGCGCGAACGGGACGGCGACATCCCGCTGTTGATCCGCCATTTTTTGGGCGAGGAATGGACGATCAATGATGGGCTGCTGGACGAGATGTGCCGGTACTCCTGGCCCGGCAACATCCGGCAAC
>Ga0163150_10005092_pt1 | contig 17116 bp, 27 predicted proteins | sample OliLakLV19P2IB_FD_148628 | JGI IMG/M metagenome (GOLD analysis project Ga0163150, IMG submission 148628) | Freshwater microbial mat bacterial communities from Lake Vanda, McMurdo Dry Valleys, Antarctica - Oligotrophic Lake LV.19.P2.IB | ecosystem: Environmental > Aquatic > Freshwater > Lake >...
ACAATGTAATCTCGACAGGCCTCTTCAGAGGAAAACCAATCTTGAAACTCTTGCACCGTATCAGGATATTCCTTCATGAACAGGGACACTACATCTTGGGGTTACTGGAGTAAAGTGCATACCCCAGTACTTTTATATGACATTCGTTGTGATGATGTATTGATGAAATATTCCCCGGCTGGTAGAGCCTCCGACCTATGGTTCCAGCGGAGCAAAGAGACCCGAAAAACAGCCCGGAAGGCGAAAAATCCCCTTGAGCTCCGGCCATTCACCCACTACTATGGCGGCCCGACGCCCGTGAAGGGCGTTTAACCTTCTATGCTTCATTCTCTCCGTCCAGCATCGGGTGCAACCAAGCGCCGAAAGCGCATCGCCCGCGGCAACAGCGGCAAGGGCGGTACGACTGCCGGCCGCGGTACGAAAGGCCAGCATTCCCGCACGGGTAAAGGAAAGCGCTTCGGCTTCGAAGGAGGCCAGGTTCCGCTCATCCGCCGCCAGCCCAAACTCGGCGGTTTCAAGCCCCCCCGCCGTTTGGTCTACGAAGTGGTGAACGTGGAAGTGCTCGAGAAGCGGCTCTCCGCGGGGAAGTACACGATCGCCGATCTCGCGCAGAAGCGCATCGCGCGCAGCGGCAAGCTCATCAAGATCCTTGCCAACGGTGCGGTCACCAAGAAGTTCGAACTCCAGGCGCACGCAGCCTCCAAGTCGGCGAAGGAAGCCATCAAGAAGGCGGGCGGTGCAATTACGATTGTGAAGTCCGCGTCATAAATTTAGAATTCAGGATATTCCTCCAGTATGTTCACTTACCTCAGACAGCTCTGGCATACCGAGAATCTCCGACGCCGGATTCTGATCACGATCGGACTCCTCATCATTTATCGTCTTGTCGCGCACCTGCCGGTCCCCGGCACGGATCCGTTTCAGCTGAGTCAGTTCCTCAATAACCGCGCGGCGGGCGGACTCATCGGCGTGTTCGCGGCGCTGACCGGAGGCGCGGTCGACAACTTCTCGATCGTCATGCTCGGTCTGTCGCCGTACATCAACGCGTCGATCATCGTGCAGCTCTGCACCGTCATCTTTCCCAAGCTCGAGGCGCTCAGCAAGGAAGGACAGCAGGGACAACAGCAGCTCAACCGCTACACGCGCTGGCTGACACTCCCCCTCGCATTCATCCAGAGTTACGGCTTCCTTATATTGCTCAGCCGCGGCGGCGTCCCGCTCGTCGAGACGACGTTCCCCGATATACTCCTTCCGATGCTCTTTGTGACGGCGGGTTCCGTCTTCATCATGTGGCTCGGTGAGATCATCACGGAGAAGGGGATCGGCAACGGCATCTCCATGATCATCTTCACGGGTATCGTCAGTAACATCCCCACACAGGTCAGCGCGATGTACCTCGCCGGCACCGGCCAGCAAAGCGCATTCGTGCTCTTCGCGATCGTCGCGCTCGCGATGCTCATCGCGGTCGTGCTCTTTACCGACGCGCATCGTTTGATTCCGATCACCTACGCCAACCAGGGCGCGGGTCGCGGCGTACAGGGCGGCATTCCGATCCGTCTCAACCAGGCGGGCATGATCCCGATCATCTTCGCCGTGTCGCTCATCACGCTCCCCGCGATCATCGCGCAATTCCTCCAGACAGCGCCGCGCTTCCAGGGCGTCGTCACCGCGATCAACACGTACCTCAACGCACAGAATCCAAGCTGGTTCTACATCATCGTCTACTTCCTGCTCGTCATGGCCTTCACGTTCTTCTACGTGTCGGTTACCTTCAAGCCGGTGGAAGTCGCGGAGAACATCCAGAAGCGCGGAGGATTCGTCCCGGGAATGCGTCCGGGCAAGCAGACCTCCGACATGCTCGCGAAGACCAGCAGCCGTCTCAACCTCTGGGGCGGCATGTTCCTCGGTCTTGTCGCGATCGTTCCGCTGCTCTTCACCAAGTTTTCCAACCTCGGCAGCACGGACCTTCTCATCTCCGGCTCCGGACTCATCATCGTGGTCGGCGTCGTCATGGAACTCATCCGCCAGGTGAACGCGCAGATGCTCGCGCACGATTACGACAAACTGGTCTAAGCATCATCCGGCTATTCCTGCCGTACGATTATGGATCTCGTCCTCTTCGGTATTCAGGGTTCCGGCAAAGGGACACAGGCAAAGCGGCTCGCCGCGGAGCGCGGCTATACGATTTTCGAGGCGGGCGGGGAATTGCGGAAGATCGCGGCATCCGGGACCGAACTCGGCAAAACGGTTTCTTCTTATATTGACCACGGTCATCTCGTTCCTTTCGAGATCATCATGGAAGTGGTGAAGAACGCGATCAGTGCGAAGTCCACGGACGACAAGGTTCTCTTCGACGGCATTCCGCGTGATCTCGATCAGATGAACGCGTTCAACGGAATGATGAAAGAACTCGGCCGCGATTTCATTTGTCTGGAACTGACCGTCGATGAAGAGGCTGCGCTCAAGCGTATTCAGCAGCGCGCGAAGGAACAGGGCAGAGCCGACGACGCGTCGGAAGAATTCATCCGGCGGCGCATGGGACTCTTCCACGAGAAGACCGAGCCCGTGATCAAGGCGTATGCGGAGCAGGGAAAATTGATCGAAGTGAACGGCGACGGAACGATGGATGAAGTGTACGAACGCATTGTGGAAGCATTGAGCGTCGCGTAAATTTCAGGCATGTCGGAGAACATCGATTTTCATATCGCCTATGAATCGGAGACCGCTCAGGAACTCGCGAGGGATACGGAGTGGTGGGAAATTTATCATGACAGTTTTCCGGCGGGGGAGCGCGAGTCGCGCGAAGTGATCCTGCTCGGCGTGCATCATGGCGTTTCATTGGCGATACGCGCGAAGAGTGGCGACAAGACCGTCGGTCTCGCGAACATTCATCTGCTGCAGGAACCGGCGTCGGTTTTTCTGTCGTACATCGCCGTCATTCCTTCCATGCGCGAGCACCACATCGGCGCGGCGTTGTTCGAGCATGCATGGCAGATAGGCAGGGACGCGCTGCTGCGCAAAACGAAATCGCCGATTGGGTACGTGTGGGAAGTCGAGGATCCCGCGCTCGCTGCGAACGCCGAACAAAAAACGCAGCGCGACAAGCGTCTGCATTTCTACAAAAAACTCGGCGGCGTGATCCTGACCGAACGGTACATGCTGCCCCCGTTCAGTGAAACGGCCGTCGCGACGCCGATGCTGCTGATGTTCCGCCCCGAGACGGGAATGCCTCTGCCGGCCGGCAAGGAGATCACCGCGCTCATCGACACGATCTACTACGAAAAGTACGCGGCGGTGAACGGCGTGGCGACGCAATTGCTCGATACGCTCGAGCGCTGGGAGGCCGTTTGAGTTTTTCACCTCTGGTTTTTCCGATACACTGGGCCTGAATGAGCCAGATGCAGATTTTTTCAAAGGCTGAAATCAATTCCTTTCGCAAAGGGGGAAGCATCCTGCGCGACTGTCTTGCGATGCTGTCACCGCTCGCGGTGCCCGGCATCTCGACCGGCGAACTCGATCGCATCGCGGAGGAGTTTATCCGCGATCACGGGGGCAAGCCCGCATTCAAGGGATACAACGGCTACCCCGCGACGCTCTGCGCATCGGTGAATGAAGAATGCGTGCACGGCATTCCCGGCAAGCGTGTTCTCAAAGAAGGGGACATCATCTCGCTCGACTGCGGCGTGCTCCTCGACGGTCTCAACACGGACGCATGCGTCAGCGTCGGAGTCGGAAAAATTTCAGAGGAAGCGTCGCATTTACTCGAAGTCACAAAGGCTGCGCTCGATATCGCCGTCGCCACGCTGCGCCCCGGGGTCAGAGTGGGGGATGTGTCTTCCGCGATTCAGACGGTCGTGGAGGAAGCGGGATTGAAGGTGATTCGCCCACTGACGGGACACGGGCTCGGAGCGGATCTGCATCAATTCCCCGATATACCCAACCATGGCCGCCGCGGAACGGGTGCGATATTCCCGGTCGGGACCGTCGTCGCCATCGAACCGATCGTCGCGATCAAAAGCACGGACATCCGCCAGCTGCCGGATCGCTGGACGCTCGTCACGGAGCACGGCGATCTCTCGGCCCACTCCGAACACACACTGCTCCTGACCGAAGACGGGTGCGAGGTGATCGCCTGAGAGGTCAGGCCTTTCGTACAATTTTCGGCTCCCGGCGCAGATCGATGAAGAGAATGTCTTTCAATGAATACAGTGCGAATACGCCGTTCAATATGATGAATGGCCATTGCCGCGCGGGCCAGGCACTGATGACGAGCAACGTCGATCCGACGAAGTTCAAAACGTCGTAGAGAAGAGAGTCGGATGTGAGTTTATGCGTCTGAATCAGGAGGAATCCGCCGAGAATCATGAGCATTCCCATGATGCCTAGAGACAGAAAAATGTCGATTTGCATAGTTATATTGTACCATAGGTACTGTTCTAAGCCAAATGGGTGGGGTGCCATAGGTGGAACTCATAAAACATTTTCTTAATCTTGCAATAGATATTCCAACTTCCCCAGAAAAATTCAGAGATTGCGCTTGCTGAGCCAAACCAGCCTCTGTAGGATGCCACGGCTTTTGGGGTTCATTTCCCTTTCCTTGCTTTTGTGTCTAAGGATGTTATCGAACTCATCGGCATCGTGGAAGAGACCTTCCCGAATGCCACGTTCCGAGTCAAAATTCTTAGTCCGCAAGCCAAGGATCACGAGCTGCACTGTCACCTCGCAGGACGTATGCGCGTCAACCGCGTGCACATCCTCCCCGGCGACAAGGTACGCGTCGAAATGACTCCGTATGATTTGCAAAAAGGTCGGATCACGTACCGTTTCCGCTCCGATCAGAGGTTCGATGAAGCCGGCAACCCGATCATGTCATCGACCCCATCTTCTTCCGCTCCCCGAAAACGCTCATGAAGGTTCGCGCTTCCGTCAAAAAGATCTGCAAGGATTGCTTCACGTTCCGCCGTCGTAACGGTCGGGGCAAGGTCGTGATCCGCGTCGGATGCAAGAACCCCAAACACAAGCAGCGTCAGGGTTGATTTTTTTCTTCCGCATTTCTTCTTCACTCGTATGGTCCGTATCTCCGGAGTCGTTCTCCCCGGCAACAAGCGCATCGAAATTGCTCTCACGGCGATCAAGGGCATCGGGCGTCCGATGAGCAAGCGCATCCTCACCGAACTGAGCATCGATTTCAACACGAAAGCCGAAAAGCTGAATGAAGAGCAGGAGGCGCGCCTCCGCGGCCGCGTCGAGAAGGAAATCACGGAGGGAGAACTCACGCGCAAAGTTTCCATCGACATCAAGCGTCTCCAGGACATCGGCACGTGGCGCGGCATGCGCCACCGCAAGAAGCTTCCGGTCCGCGGACAGACTTCGCGCCGCAACGCCCGCACCAAGCGCGGCAAGAAGAAGACGGGTCTCTCCGGACGCACGACTCTTACCAAGACATAATCTCCGTACAGACGTGCGATTCGCACGTCTCTACCTTCTTTTCTTTTCATGGCCACGACTCCGACCACCACCAACGCCCCCGCGAGGCAGCAGAAGTCGCGCAAGAAGCGCGTCAAGCGCACCGTCAAACAGGCGCGCGTCTGCATTCATGCAGGGGAGAACAACACGATCGTCACGATCACGGACCTCGAAGGAAATGTTCTCTGCTGGGCGAGTTCCGGTTCGTCCGGATTCGAAGGCACGCGCAAGTCGACGCCGTACTCCGCCAAAGTCGCAGCCGAGAACGCAGTTCTCAAGGCCGCATCCTTCGGCATCGAGTCGGTGACAGTGGAAGTGAAGGGTCTCGGGCCGGGACGCGAACAGGCGATCCGTGGTCTGCAGGGAGCGGGACTCAACCTTGATGCCATCATGGACGTCACGACGATCCCGCACGGCGGATGCCGCCCACCGCGCCGCAGGCGCGTCTAATCTTTTGCCTCTTCTTTTGATTATCTTCCTATGAAGTACAACGGTCCCAAAGCTCGGCGCGTACGCAGACACGGCGTGAACCTCTACGGTTCCGACAAGTACGACCGTATCCTGCAGAAAAAGCCGTACGGTCCGGGCAAGAGCCCAAAGACGCGTTCCGGCCGCGATTCCGAATACGCGAAGCAGCTGAAGGAGAAGCAGAAGGCGCGCGACATTTACGGACTGTCCGAAAAACAGTTCGCCAACCTCTACGCAGAAGCGATCAAGACGAAAGGTCAGACGGGCGACATGATGAAGCGTCTGCTCGAACAGCGTTTCGACAATCTTCTCTTCCGTGCCGGCTTCGCGATGACGCGCATGCAGGCACGTCAGTTCGCAGGTCACGGTCTCTTCCTCATCAACGGACGCCGCGTGACGTCGCCTTCTTACCGGGTCCAGCCCGGAGAGGTGATCACGGTCCGCCCGAAGACGAAAGATTCCCCCATCTTCGTCTCGATCCGCGAAAAGCATGCCAAGTACCATGCTCCGAAGTGGATCAAAGTCGAAGCGGCCAACCTCAAGGCCGAAGTCGTCGCGATTCCCGATCCGGTGGATGCGGAGAACGCCGTCGACATGCGTCTCGTCATCGAGTTCTACTCCCGCACGTAAAACCCCTCTCTCTCGTTTTCGTTCAAAACTTTTTCCCTCTTCCATCCTTCCCTTATGCATATCATTCAGGAAGAAATCGGCCTGCCGGTGTTCAGCACGGCCAAGGGTTCCAAGGGTGACGACTCGCACAAGGTCTTCACGATCGCGCCGTTGCCACCGGGATATGCCATGACGCTGGGCAATGCCCTGCGTCGTGTGCTGTTAAGCAGCCTTCCGGGCGCAGCCGTCACGTCCATCCGCGTACAGGGCGTGCAGCACGAGTACTCGACGGTGAAGGGTGTGAAGGAGTCGATCGTCGACATCATGCTCAACCTCAAGATGCTCAAGCTTCGCAAGCATACGAAGGATGCCGAGAACATCACGCTCGAAGTGAAGGGCCCGAAGGACGTCACCGCGGCCGACCTCAAGGTCAGCTCGGACATCGAAGTGCTCAATCCCGACATGCATCTCTTCACGATCGAGAAGGGCGGATCGATTTCGATCCAGCTCACGGTCGAGAAGGGCGTCGGTTACGAGCCCGCTTCCGAGCGCAACAAGAAGCACCACGAACCCGGCCTCATCTACATCGACGCAGTCTTCGGCCCGGTGGAAAAAGTCCGCTACGAAGTCGAAGCCGCGCGTATCGGTCAGCGCACCAACCTCGACAAGCTCGTCATGGAAGTACAGACCAACGGTTCGCTCACGGCCGATGAGGCGATGCAGTTCTCTTCTCAGTTGCTCCAGAGCTACTTCAAGTACTTCGGTTCCGATCAGAAGACGGTCGAGCCCGAGTTCATGGCCGACTTCTCACGCGTGACCGCCACGCAGATGGAGGACGTCTCCGGCGCGGCGATGCCGGTGAAGGAGAGCTACACCCCGATCGAAATCCTGAACCTCTCGCCCCGCACCTTGAACGCGCTCATCAACGCCGGCGTCGGCTCGATCGAGCAGCTCACGAAGTGCACGGAATCCATCCTCAGCAACTTCCGCGGATTCGGTGCCAAAGCACTCGACGAGGTCAAAACCACGCTCGCTACCAGAGGCCTGAATTTGGCTGAAGAAAGCGAAGATTAATCCTTGCGATTCCGGGGCTTCGGCCCTATCCTACGCGCCGCCCTGAGCCTGTCGAAGGGCCCAAATCCTCATTCCTTCCAATGCGTCATCGCGCCAATCGTATCCGGCTCAACCAGAAACCCGACCACGCTCGGTTGCTGCAACGGAACCTCGTGACGTCTTTGATTCTCTACGAAGCGATCCGCACGACGCGCAAGCGCGCCCGCGTGATCCAGCCGCTCATCGACAATCTCATCACGACCGCCAAGAAGAAGGCACCCCACGTCGCGATCCGTTCCATCAACGCACTGGTCTCCGACGTCAACGCCAGCCGCAAGCTCATGGAAGTACTCGCGAAGCGCTACGCATCCCGCCCGTCGGGATTCACGCGTGTGAAGCCAGTAGGAGCCCGCAAGGGTGATGGCGCCGAACTGGTCGACATGGCACTCGTCGATGCCGTCATCGCGACGACACCGACGGAGAGAGCCAATGCAGCCGCCGCGAAGAAAACCGCACCCAAAGCCAAGAAAGTTGCCGCCACCGCCAAATGAAGACCACAACTGTTCCAGTATCGGCTCCCGCATGGTTCGTCATTGATGCCGATGGACAGAGTATCGGCAAGGTCGCGGTGAAGGCCGCGACGTATCTGCGCGGCAAGCATAAGGCCAGCTTCTCGCCGCACCAGCTTTGCGGTGACCAGATCATCGTCATCAACGCCGCCAAGCTCGCACTCCCGCCCAAGAAGGGGCTGCGCAAGACGTATCACCGCCACACGGGTTATCCGGGAAACATGAAGCACACGTCGCTTTCGCATATGATGGAGCGCGACCCCCAGTACGTCGTCGAAAACGCGGTGAAGGGAATGCTCGAGGACACCCGTCTCCGCCAGAAGATGATGCGCCGCCTCCACGTGTTCATCGATGGAGCTCATCCCTACGAGGCGCAGCAGCCCAAGCCTCTTTCTCTCACACGTTCCTGATCCCTATGGAAAAGCGCCAGTACTTCTACAGCGTCGGCAAGCGAAAAACAGCCATTGCCCGCGTGAAAGTGTTCCAGGATGGCAAGGGTGACGTGATCGTGAATGACAAGCCGCTCAAGGAGTACTTCGCCGGTCTTCAAATCGAAAACGCCGTCGCGCCGCTCGTCCTGACGAGCACGAAGACCTATGACGTGCAGGCCTACATCATCGGAGGGGGCAAGTCCGCTCAGAGCGACGCATTGCGCCACGGCATCACACGCGCGCTTCTCCTCATCAACCCCGACTTCCGCCACGAACTCAAGCAGGCCGGATTCCTCCGCCGCGATTCCCGCGTCAAAGAGCGCAAGAAGCCGGGCTTGCACCGTGCACGCCGCGCGCCTCAGTTCAGCAAGCGCTAAGAAATTCATGAAAGAAAACCCGGAGGGTTGTCTTTCATGGGCTATCCCTGCCTGCCGGCAGGCAGGTTTCCGGCAGGGAGCGCTTCCGGCAAAGCTTCGCGTTGCCTACAGCGCGCCGAAGGCGAAAGCACAGCTTCCGCTTCGGCTTTTTGCTATGCGACGAAGTCGCAGCCATTGCGTGTGTTCGTATTGTGTTTTTTAAGGTGTTTCTCTAAACAAAGTGAGCTCTTAGAGCCTTGTTTTTATTCGGAAAATGATGTACTAAACCGCAAAGAATTGATTGTTATTCATTAATTTCCACTTTTATGACCAAAGGAACCATTGCATCGGTAGTCGGAGCCGTCGTGGACTGCGCGTTCGAAGCAGGCTCTCCGCCGCCCCTCTTTTCCGCTCTGACCGTGAAAATCGGCGAGGTTATGCTGACGCTCGAAGTGCAGCAGCACCTCGACAAAGGAATGGTGCGCTCCGTCGCGATGGGTTCGACCGATGGTCTTCGCCGCGGATCGGAAGTGACGTATACCGGCGGACCGATTTCGGTTCCGGTCGGCCCCGAGACGCTCGGCCGCATGTTTAACGTCCTCGGCGAGCCGATCGACGGCCTTCCGGCGTTCAAGGCGAAGAAGTACTATCCGATTCATCGTCCGGCCCCGTCGTTCACCGATCAGTCGACGTCGACGGAATTGCTCGAGACTGGCATCAAAGTCATCGACCTCATTTGTCCGATCCTCAAGGGTGGAAAAGTCGGACTCTTCGGAGGAGCGGGTGTCGGCAAAACCGTCATCGTGAAGGAACTCATCCGCAACATTGCGACGGAACACGGAGGCTACTCGGTGTTCGCGGGAGTCGGAGAGCGCAGCCGCGAAGGAAACGACTTGTACTACGAAATGAAGGAATCCGGCGTTCTTGATAAGACCGCGCTCGTATTCGGACAGATGAACGAGCCGCCGGGCCCCCGTCTGCGCGTCGCACTCACAGGACTCTCCATGGCGGAGTTCTTCCGCGACGAGCAGGGAAGTGACGTGCTCCTCTTCATCGATAACATCTTCCGCTTCACGCAGGCAGGAGCCGAACTTTCAGCTCTCCTCGGCCGCATCCCGTCCGCCGTCGGTTACCAGCCGACCCTCGCGCACGAAATGGGACAGGTTCAGGAGCGCATCACCTCGACCAAGAAAGGATCCATCACATCCGTGCAGGCGGTCTACGTTCCCGCCGATGACCTTACCGATCCGGCACCGGCAACGACCTTCGGTCACCTCGACTCGACGATCGCGCTCACCCGCGCCCTCTCGGACCTCGGTATCTATCCGGCCGTCGATCCGCTCGATTCCACTTCGACGATTCTCTCGCCTGCCGTCGTTGGCCAGCAGCACTACGATACCGCGCGCGGCGTGCAGAAGGTTCTGCAGCGCTACAAAGAACTGCAAGACATCATTGCGATTCTCGGTATGGAAGAACTCTCCGAGGACGACAAGCGCGCCGTCCAGCGTGCCCGCAAGATCCAGCGCTTCCTCAGCCAGCCGTTCTTCGTCGCAGAAACGTTCACCGGTATCCCCGGCAAGTTCGTCCCGCGCGATCAGACGGTGAAGAGCTTCCAGGCGATCCTCGACGGCGAGTACGACGACGTTCCCGAACAGTCCTTTTATATGAAGGGATCGATCGACGAAGTCCGCGAATAATTTCCACTTATGATTTTCATGCTCCATCTCGTCATCATTACACCGGACCAGACCGTCTATGACGGCGAAATCGACTCGGTGTCGCTGCCGACAGCCGACGGCGAGATCACGGTCCTGCCTCATCACGTTCCGATCATCACGACGATCGTGCCCGGACCGGTAATCGTGCGCTCCGGAAAAGATGAAAAGGTGTTTGCCGTCTCGCGCGGCGTCATCGAAATCGACCAGACGTCCGTGCGCGTTCTTTCGGACATCGCCGATCGCGCCGATGACCTCGAGGAGAGTGCAATCGAGAAAGCCCGCATCAATGCGGAAAAACTGATGACCGAGAAGCGCCAGGATGCAACGGAATTCGCCGAGGCGACCGCCATCCTCGATCGCGAACTTGCCCGTCTGCGCACCGTCCGCCGCCACCGCTCGCGCCGCGGCCTACCCTCCGTCCCGCCCTCATGATCACCGGCAATCTTCCGTCACCGGCACCCGTACCCGCGAAGTCCGTGGGCGAAATGCTCGGACTCGTCGGGCAGATCGGATATCTGATCGCCATTCCCGCCTTCCTGTTCGGATTCGGCGGAGCGTGGCTCGACAAGCGTTTTAATACGTCGCCGTGGCTCATGGTCATGGGACTCGCTCTTGCGCTGACGGTTTCCATTCTTGCGGTCTACCGCATCGTCAAACCTTTGCTCGAACAACAGAAATAATTTTTTCTTTCATCCGTATGGCTACCCTGACTCCCCCGACACTGGCATCCGAGACGATCACGCACATCGGCGTGCTCGACGTCCGCAACACGCTGATCATGGCGTGGCTCGCGATGACGGTGCTGATCGTTCTCGCGCTTCTCGGAAAGGCGACGGGCTACAAGATGATTCCGGGCAGATTCCAGACAGCATTGGAAATGGTCGTCGAGGGGCTCTTCGACTTCTTCGATTCGATTCTGCAGGATCGCAAGCTGACGAGGCTCGTGTTCCCCATGATCGCGACCTTCTTCCTTTTCATTATCGTCGCCAACTGGATGGGTATCCTTCCGGGCGTCGGCTCGATCACGATCAAGGGGATGCACAACGGTCACCTGACGGATATTCCACTGTTCCGTTCCATGAATGCGGATGTAAACGTGACGCTCGCGTTTTCGCTGATCTCCGTGATCGCGACGCAGGTCCTCGGCATTTCGTTCATCGGTATTCTTCCGCATCTGAGCAAGTACTTCGTCGCACCGTGGAAGCACCCGATCGGGTTCTTCGTCGGCATTCTTGAGTTCGTCGGGGAGTTCGCGCGTCTCATCTCATTCGTCTTCCGTCTCTTCGGCAATATCTTTGCGGGCGAAGTGCTGCTCGTCGTTATCGGGTTCCTCGTGCCCTACATACTCCCCGTGCCGTTCTTGGGACTCGAAGTGTTCGTCGGATTCATCCAGGCGCTCGTCTTCGCGATGTTGACCCTTGCCTTCGTGAAGATGGCGGTGGTGCATCACGGCGAAGAGCCGCATGCGGAAGCCGCGCCTCAATCTTCCCCCGTGACCGCATGAACCACTCCTGAATGTCGGATTTTCCTTTCTTATTTGTTCTCTTTTCTCCCCCATCTTATGAAGAAATATCTCATCACCCTCGGCACGCTTGCCGCAGTCATGCCGGCCCTCGCCTTCGCGCAGGAAGCGGTCGAACACGTGACCGACGCAGCCGTCGCCGCGCCTGTCAGCCTCGATGACCTCTCCATGGCACTCGCCATGGGTCTTGGAGCCATCGGTCCCGGTATCGGTATCGGCATCATCGGAGGCATGGCCTCCGCAGCCGTCGGCCGCAACCCGGACGCCGCGGCCCGCATTCAGACCGTCATGATCCTTACGGCCGCCTTCACGGAAGCCGTCGCCATCTACGCTCTCGTCGTGGCGCTTATCGTGAAGTTCATCTAAGTCTGTTCTTCATCTGATACGCGGGCAGGAATGCCCGCGCTACCTCTCACCCCTATGGAACTTCTGAACACACTCGGCGTTAACTGGACGATGCTGGTCGCTCAGCTGATCAACTTCGGCATCCTCCTCGTTGCCCTGACGTACCTCCTCTACCGACCCGTGCTGCGCGTCATCGACGAGCGGCGCGAACGCGTGCGCCAGTCCATGGATCACGCTTCCAAGCTCGAGCATCAGGTTGCCGAGATGGAGAAAGAGCGCAAGAAGCGGCTGAAGGAAATGGACGATCAGTCGAAGAGCTTCCTCGAGCAGTCGAGGCAGCAGGCGGAAGCGGCGAAGAAAGAAATCCTCGATTCGGCGCAGGGTGAAGTGAATCAGTTGCTCGAGAAGGGGCGCAAGCAGCTCGATGACGAGCGCCGCAAGCTCCTGACTGATCTGCAGAAAACGGTTACGACCGTCAGCGTCCAGCTCGCGGAGAAGATCCTCGAGCGCGAATTCAGCGACGCCGATCAGAAGAGACTGCTCCAGGGTCTGGAGCGTGACGTTCCCTCCCTCATCAAATGAAGCTCACCACACGCGATATCGCACAATCGGCCATCGATGCGGCGTTCGCAATGCTCGAGCAGCACGGTCTGAAGGACGAAGCGCACAAGCTCGCCGGCGACCTCAAGTCCGAACTCGCGGCGCGTCAGAATACGGTCCAGGCGACGCTCGTCACGCCCAAGGGCGATGCGGGTCCGCTCGCGGACAGCGTCCGCGAAAAACTCGAGAAGAAGCTCGGCCACCCGGTCGAACTCGTGCAGCGCGCCGATTCCTCGCTCCTCGGAGGTGCGATCCTCGAATACGGCGACATGCGCATCGACATGAGTCTCCGCGGCGCGCTCGATAACGCCCGCCTCCAGCTCGAACATTCCTCCGCACAATAATTCCCGATTCTCCCCAACCTATGACGACATTGACCAAAGACATGCAGGACCTCCTTCAGAAACGTCTCGACGCTCTCAAGCCGGACGTGAAGCAGGAGCACGTGGGCACGGTGACCGCCGTCGGTGACGGTATCGCCAAGATCCGCGGACTTTCGAACATCGGTGCCGCCGAAATGATCGACTTCGGCAACGGTGTTCTCGGAAGCGCGCTCAACCTCGGCGAGGATGAAGTCGGCGCGATCATTTTCGGTGATTACGCTCAGGTCAAGGAAGGCGACACCGCCAAGGCGACCGGACGCATTCTGTCCGTGCCGGTCAGTGACGAGATCATCGGTCGCGTCCTCAGCCCGCTCGGCGAACCGAAGGACGGCGGACCCGCCATCAAACCCAAGAAGTTTTACCCCGTCGAAAAAATCGCCCCGGGCGTCATCGTCCGCAAGTCGGTCGATGTTCCGCTGCAGACGGGTATCGCCGCCATCGACGCGATGATCCCGATCGGTCTCGGCCAGCGCGAGCTCATCATCGGAGACAGACAGACGGGCAAGACCGCGGTCGCCCTCGATACGATCATCAACCAGAAGCACACGCAGAAGACGGATCGCCCGGTCATCTGTATCTACGTCGCGATCGGTCAGAAGGAGTCGAAGGTCGCCAAGATCGTCACGGATCTCGAGAAGAACGGCGCGATGGACTACACGATCGTCGTGTCCGCCGGCGCCTCCGAGCCCGCCTCCCTCAGCTACATCGCCCCGTTCTCCGGATGCGCGATGGCGGAGTACTTCCTCGACCAGGGCAAGGACGTCCTTGTCATCTTCGACGACCTCTCCAAGCACGCGTGGGCGTACCGCCAGATTTCGCTGCTCCTGCGCCGCCCGCCTGGACGCGAAGCCTATCCGGGAGACGTCTTTTATCTACACTCCCGCCTCCTCGAGCGCGCGGTCTGCATGGATCCCAAGCACGGCGGCGGATCGATCACGGCGCTCCCGATCATCGAGACGCAGGCCGGAGACATCTCCGCCTACATCCCGACGAACGTCATCTCGATCACCGACGGACAAATATTCCTCGAAAGCGATCTCTTCTATAAGGGCGTGCGCCCGGCGGTCAACGTCGGAACGTCCGTCTCCCGCGTCGGCTCGGCCGCGCAGGTGAAAGCGATGAAGAAAGTCGCCGGACGCATGCGTCTCGACCTCGCGCAGTATCGCGAACTCGCCGTCTTTGCGCAGTTCGGATCCGATCTCGATGCGGCGACCAAGAAGCAGCTCGACCGCGGCGCGCGCCTCACGGAGATTCTCAAGCAGAACCAGTACGAACCGCTGCCCGTCGGCGAACAGGTCCTAGCGCTCTACGCCGGCGTCAACGGCTATCTCGACGCGGTTCCCGTCACCGAAGTGCGCACGTTCGTGCAGGCATTGCGCGACCTCGTCCGCACACAGCACGACAAGCTACTCGCCCAGCTCTCCAAAGAAATCACGAAGGACGCCGAAGAGGAACTCAAGAAAGTCCTCGCCAAGCTCCTCGAGCAGAAAGGATATTCCGTCGCAGCGTAATCATCTTCGTTCATGGCCCGCTCACTCCGCGATCTCCGGCAGAAGATTAAAGGCATCAAGGCCACCCGCCAGGTGACCAAAGCCATGGAGCTCGTCTCCGCATCCAAGATGCGCCGTGCGATCCAGAACACGATGCAGCTTCGCCGCTACTCGCTCACCGCGTGGGAGATCCTCACGCGCGTCGCAACGCTCAGCGGCGACCCGCATCCCGCGCTGACCGAGCGTCCGGTGAAGAACGTCCTCGTGATTCTGTTTACGTCCGACCGGGGACTCGCGGGAAACCTCAACGCCCAGGTCACGCGCATGGTGACGAGTTACCTCAAGGGCCTGAAGGAGATCCCCACGTACGAGAGCGTCAGTTTTGTCGCGATCGGCCGCAAGGGGCAGCAGTTCCTCGCCCGCACCGGCCAGAAAGTCGTCGCAGCCTTTCCCGCGCTCTCTGTGCAGCCGACCTTTCGCAACATCCTCCCGGTCGCCCGCATCGCGCTGGACGGATTCAAGGATGGGACCTACGACCACGTGGTCGTCCTCTACTCGGACTTCGTATCAGCGCTTCTGCAGCAACCGGGCGCCAAGGTGCTCCTGCCGCTGTCCAAATCCGATCTCAAGGAGATGATCGACGGGCTCCTCCCGACGCATCAGGCAGCCGAAATCAAAGAAGAAACGGACGGTCCGAAGGCCCAGTACCAGTTCGAGCCTTCGCCCGAACAAGTCCTCGACACGATTCTCCCCCAGATCACCGAGCTTCAGATCTACCAGGCGCTTCTCGAGGCGACCGCCTCGGAACACTCCGCCCGCATGCTCGCTATGCGCAACGCGACCGACAACGCATCCGAAATCATCGACGATCTGACGCTGACCTACAACCAGACCCGCCAGGCGAATATCACCGGGGAGTTGGCTGAACTTTCAGCAAGCAAAGCGGCACTGGAATGATTTTCTTTAGCTTCCAAAGCGCATGCAGCTAACGAAGCTCAACTCAACGCCATCTTCACATAATAGAGGCTCTTGCCTTCAGGTGTGTCGAGGATGAATTTCGCGTCGATCGTCTGGAGCTGCACGATCGTCTGGCACATGCGCAGCAACATTCTCGGAGGCAGACCGATGCCGGATTCGAGGCAGGCTGCGCACAAACCGGCCGCATCATGCGAGCGGAGGAATCTGTCGCCCTTCGCCTCGATGATGTTGCAGAGAGCTTCCTGAATTTCGAGGACGTACTTCTCCACGTACGGTTCGAGTTGTTCCACCGGCAGATCCTGCACTTCGGGAATCGCCTCGATGATGTCGAGATCCTTATGGATCGCGTGGGCAATGCAGGTCTCGATCGACATGGGTGTGTTTGGTATGTGTGTTTAAGGAATCTCCTCATGATAGCAGAAATTGCAGGATTTTTCAAGACTGGCTCCGTAACGAACATAAAAACAGGCCGTCTTTCGACGACCTGTCTTCCGTGGATTCGGGAGGGTGTTCAGAGCGAGTTATCGGCGCCCTGACCTTCGTTCTTTTCGGAACCGCGGACATCGCAGAGTCTTACGGCGTCCTTGTACGCGTCCCACAGGTCGCGGCGTCCATCACGGAAGGCGCGGCGTGACGTTTTGATGGCTTCTTTATAGGTCTTTCCGACCGTCTTGATCTGAAGCTTGCGCTGGTCCTTATCCGTCGTGTTCCAGGCGGTCTTCAGACCGTCTTTGCGGACCGTCAGAGCAGCCCTAGCCGTCGTGTAGTACGCATCGAAGCGGGCGATAATGGCTGTATCGCGGGTTTCAATCGCATTCTGCACGCAGACGTTCGGGGGAACGGTCGGCACGTTCTGAGCGATGGCGATTCCGGACGTTCCGAGGACCAAGGCTGTAGAAATGGCAGCAGTAAGACGTTTCATAGAAAAGTGGGAGAAAAAGGTGTTCAAAGTATACACGTTAATTGTTATTACGCAACATATTTTTGTTGAAAGCAAGTATTGTTAGGTTGCAGCATTAACCTTACACAAGAGGATTGGGGAAGAAGGGCTTCGTAGACCACTTGGGCAGGGGTCTTTTTGTCCATACCCATGCCAAGGTGAATCTTGTGGTAGTTGTACCAAACCAG
>Ga0163150_10005093_pt1 | contig 17116 bp, 14 predicted proteins | sample OliLakLV19P2IB_FD_148628 | JGI IMG/M metagenome (GOLD analysis project Ga0163150, IMG submission 148628) | Freshwater microbial mat bacterial communities from Lake Vanda, McMurdo Dry Valleys, Antarctica - Oligotrophic Lake LV.19.P2.IB | ecosystem: Environmental > Aquatic > Freshwater > Lake >...
GTGATGCGAGAGTACGGGCCGAGGTATTCGACCTTTTCCACCACCGCGGCCGCCGAGTTGGGCGTCGAGCCGTTGACGCCGCGCACCATCACGTCCTCGGGGCGGAAGAAGAGGCGCAGCGCGGCGCCCTTCACCGCGGCCGAGTTCACGGTGCACTGGAAGCGCTGCTCGCCCACCTGGACGCGGTTGTCGCCCAGGGGTGTCGCGGGCAACAGGTTGGTCTTGCCGACGAAGTCGGCCACGAAGGGTGTGGACGGCCGCGCGTAGATCTCGTGCGGCGAGCCGATCTGCTCGATCTCGCCGTCCTTCATCACCACGATGCGATCGGCCATCGACAGCGCCTCCTCCTGGTCGTGGGTCACGAGGATGGTGGTGATGCCGACGCGCTGCTGCAGGCCGCGGATCTCGCCGCGCAGGCGCACGCGCACGCGCGCATCGAGGGCCGACAGGGGCTCGTCGAGCAGCAGCAGGCCCGGGGACGTGGCCAGCGCGCGCGCGATGGCGATGCGCTGCTGCTGGCCGCCGGAGAGCTGGCTCGGATATTTGCCGGCGCTGTCGGGCAGGCCGACGAGTTCCAGCAGTTCCTTCACGCGCGCCGCGCGCGCCGGCCGCGGCATGCGGCGGTTCACGAGGCCGTAGGCGATGTTGTCGGCGACCGAAAGATTGGGGAACAACGCGTACGACTGGAAAACGATCCCGTAATCGCGTTTCATCGGCGGCAGGCGCGAGATGTCGCGCCCGGCCTGGATGATGGTGCCGGCGCTCTGCACCTCGAGCCCCGCGATGATGCGCAGCAGCGTCGTCTTGCCGCACCCCGAGGGGCCGAGGAAGCAGATGAGCTCGCCCTGGCGCACACCAAGGCTGACTCCCTTCAGGGCCTGGAAATCCCCGAACTCCTTGCGGATGCCGGTGAGTTCGAGGAAGTCCATGCCATCACTTCGGTTCCGACTTCGCCGCGTAACGTTTCTGCCATTCCGTCAGGATCTTGTCGCGGTTCCTGGCGGCGAAGGCGAAGTCGTTCTTGATCAGCTTCGACTCGAGGTCCGCCGGGATATGCGCCAGCGCGGGCTTGACCGCGGGGTGCGCCACGATCGCGAAGTTCTTCGCATACGCCTGGTTGGCTTCCTGGGTCGCGGTCCAGTCCATCAACTTCTTCGCGGCATCCATCTTTTTGGTGGTCTTCACGATGCCCGAGGCCTCGATGTCCCAGCCCAGGCCCTCCTTCGGGAAGATCAGGTCCACGGGCGCGCCCTTCGTCTTCACGTCGTTGCCGCGGAAGTCGAACGAGATGCCCACCACGAACTCGCCCGCCCCCGACTGGCGGCACGGCTTGGAGCCGGAGTGCGTGTATTGCGCGATGTTTTCGTGCAGCGCGTCCATGTATTTCCAGCCGCCCGCCTCACCCATGGTCTGCAGCCAGGCGGTCACGTCGAAATAGCCGGTGCCGCTGGAAGCGGGGTTCGGCATGGTGATCTGCCCCTTGTAGACCGGCTTGGCGAGGTCCGCCCAGCTGGTGGGCGCGGGGATTTTTTTCTTGGCGCCCTCGACGGTGTTGTAGCAGACCACCGCCGCGAACACGTCCATGCCGACCCACGATGGCGGGTTGGCCGAATCGCTGAACTTGCGGTTGAGCGTGGCGAAGCCCACCGGCGCGTAGGGCGCAAGCATGCCTTCCGCCTTGAAGATCTCCATCGACGAGGCGGCCACCCCCATGATCACGTCGGCCTGGGGATTGGCCTTCTCGGCCAGCACCTTCGCGGTGATCACGCCGGTGGAATCGCGCACGAACTTGAGGTCGATGTTCGGGTTGGTCTTCTGGAACGACTCGGTATAGGCCTTGAGCTGGTCGGTTTCCAACGCCGTGTAGACGAGCAGCTCGGTTTTCTGGGCGTGGGCCGAAAGCGACACGGCCGAAGCAAACGCGGCAAGCAGCAATGCGGGGCGAAACGGGGCTTTCATGGGATCCTCCCTGGGTTTGGAAACGCCTATCCTAGATGAAGAGCTTGCGGATGCGTGCGGATGCGAGGTCGATGGTGGTCACGAAGACGATGATGATGAGCATCACCGCCGCGGTCTGCGCGTATTCGAAACCGCGGATCACCTCGTACAGGATCACGCCGATGCCGCCCGCGCCCACCATGCCAACCACCGATGCGGAGCGCACGTTCGACTCGAAGCGGTAAAGCGAATACGAAATCCACAGCGGCAGGACCTGCGGGATCACGCCGTAGAAGATTTCCTCGATCGCGCTGGCGCCGGTGGCGCGCACGCCCTCCACGGGGCGCGGATCGATCGCCTCGACCGCCTCGGAAAAGAGCTTGGCAAGGGTTCCGGTGGTGTGGATCCAGAGCGCCAGCACACCGGCGAAAGGCCCCAGGCCGACGGCCACGATGAACAACATCGCGAACACCATCTCGTTGATCGCGCGGCACGCGTCCATCAGCCGGCGCACCGGCTGGTAGACCCACCACGGGACGATGTTCGAGGAGGAGAGCAGACCGAAAGGCACCGCACACACGATCGCGAGCACGGTGCCCCAGATCGCGATGTGCAGCGTCACAACCATCTCGCGCAGGTACGAGCGCCACTCGCGGAAATTCGGCGGGAAGAACTCCGACAGGAACTTGGCCATGTTGCCGGAATCCCTGAAGAGATCCATCGGCCGCATGTCCGCGCCCTTCCACGCCCAGCCCAGCACCAGGATCAGCACCGCCCAGCCGATCGCCTGCGAAAGCGTGCGCTTGCCGGCGTCCGGGGGCGATAGCGCCCCCGGCGGGATCAACGCTGCGTTCATTGACCCTGTTTGGCCAGAGCCGCCAGCTTCGCGTCGATTTCCTTCGTCTTGGCGGCCTTCTCGGCATCCGAAAGCGTGGTGTCGCCGGCGACCTTGGCGCGGTCCTTGGCGTATTCGAGCTGGCGGATCGGGATCAGCTGGGCGTCGGTCGATTCCTTGAAGCCCGCGATCTGCTGCATGCCCTTGAGGATGTCCTTTTCGCGCTGGTCCTTGCCGTAGCCGAGGACGAACTTCTTGATCTTCGCCTTGGTGTCGGCCGGCAGGTCCTTGCGCCAGACCAGCGGATCACGCGGGATCAGCGGCGAGGTCCAGATGATCTTCACGTCCTTGCGCTTCTCCGCGTCCTTGAGCTGCAGCTTGTCGAGCTCCTCGCTGTTGTTGGTCGCGACGTCCACCTGCTTGTTGAGCACCGCCAGCAGGTTGATGCCGTGGCTGGCGGGACGCACGACCTTGAAGGTGTCCTTGGCCTCGACGCCGCGTTGCGTGAACACGTAGTAGCCCGGCACCAGCGTGCCCGACGTCGACTGCGGGTCGCCCGCGCCGAAGGTCAGGTTCTTGCCGTTCCTGAACATGTCATCGAGATTGTTGATCGGGCTGTCCTTGTGCACGATCAGGTAGCTGTAGTAGCCGGGGGTGCCGTGCAGGTCGACGAACTGCGCGAACACCTCGCCCTGCGCGCGGTCGACCGCCTCGATGGCGCTCTTGTTGCCGTACCAGGCCACCTGGATCTTGTTGAAGCGCTGCGCCTCGATGATGCCGGTGTAGTCGGTGGCGAAAAACGCGTTCACCTTGAGGCCGGTCTGCTTCTGCATGTCCTCTATGAAGGGGTCCCACAGCGACTTGATCGCCGCGCTCCTGTCGGTCGAGATGATGCCGAAGTTGATTTCCTGCGCGCCGGCCGCGGCGCCGAACAGCAATGCGGCCGACGCGAGCAGCGCCTGGATGTGACGTTTCATCGTGGTCTCTCCCTTTATGCCGCGGCGCTGGCCGCGAGCGTTGCGTTGACTACCGGATCGTTCATGACGGCATCGAGTGTCCCGGTGCCGTCGAGCAGTTCTTCCACCGCGGTGCCGTAAAGGTTGCGCAGGAGCGGGGCCGTGAGGTCCGCCGAAGGCCCGTCGTACACCACCTCGCCCAGCCGCAAGGCGATGGTGCGCGCGCAGAAGCGGCGCGCGAACTGCACCTGGTGCAGCGACACCAGCACGGTGATGCCATGTTCGCCGTTCACGCGCTCGAGGATCTCCATCACGTTGCGGGCGCTTTCCGGGTCGAGCGAGGCGATCGGCTCGTCGGCAAGGATGATGCGGGCACGCTGCACCAGCGCGCGCGCGATCGCCACGCGCTGCTGCTGTCCGCCGGACAACGTGCTCGCCCGCTGCCAGGCGATGCCTTCGATGCCTACGCTCTTGAGCGCGCGCCACGCCTCGGCCTTCTGCTCCTCGCTGAAGCTCATGGTGAGGCTGCGCCAATAGGGGACGCGCGGCAGCAGGCCCACCAGCACGTTGGTCATGACCGAGAGGCGGCCCACCAGGTTGAACTGCTGGAAAACGAAACCGACGTCGCCTCGAAGCTTGCGGATGTCACTTGCGATGCGGCCATTGGCCTGCATCACGCTTTCACCCACCTTCACCTCTCCGGAGCCTGCGTCCCCGCCGATGAAGCCGGAGATATGGCGAAGCAGAGTCGACTTGCCGGACCCGGAGGCGCCGATGAGCGCCACCATCTCGCCCGGCTTGAGGTCAAGCGAGACCGACTTGAGCGCGAGTTGGGGCGCTCCGAACGATTTGGAAAGGGTGCGAATGGACAGGGGGGCGCCGGCGATCATTTAAGAAAGAGATTCTCAGTTGCGGGAACAGATTGTTGACAATCTACAAACTGTAACGATTTAATGTCAAGATAAACCTTTCGAGTGACAACATGGTTACGGCCCCTCCCACCGACGCCCTCGAGCTGCTCCGCAGCCAGTCGCTGACCACCCTGGTCCATCGCGAACTGGAGCGTCGCATCCTCGCCGGCGTGCTCGCGCCCGGCGACAAGATCAACGAAGAAGACATCGCCGGCCAGCTCAGCGTCTCGCGCGGGCCGGTGCGCGAGGCGTTCCGCGCGCTGGAGTCCTCGGGACTCGTGCGCATGGAAAAGAACCGCGGGGTCTTCGTGCGCCAGGTGTCGATCGAGGAAGCCGACGAGATCTACGAGGTGCGCGCGGGCCTCGACGAGCTGGTGGGCCGCCTGCTGGCCAGGAGGATCCGCCCGCGCGAGCTTGCGCAGCTGCGTGGGCTCCTCAAGCAGATGCAGCACGCGGCGCGCGACAAGGACGTCGACGCCTACTACCCGCTCAACGTGCGCTTCCACGACCGGCTGGTGGAGCTCACCGCCAACGGCACGCTGATCGCCGCGTATCGGCGCCTGGTCAACGAACTGCACCTCTATCGCCGCGCGACCCTTGCGCGCGGGGCCGACAGCTTTCCCACTTCCACGCGCGAACACGCGGACATCGTCGACGCCCTCGCCCGCAAGGATTGCGACCGTGCCGGCAGGCTGCTCTACGAACACGCCATGCAAAGCCGCGAACGCCTGCACGCCGCCCTCGATCGCGCCGCCGCGCCCCGCGTCAAGAGCCAATGACCCACCGATACCACAACCCGGTTGCCCTTCGCATCGGCGCCGGGGCGCTGGACGAGTTGCCCGCGGCGCTCGCGGGACGCCGCGCCGTGCTCGTCACCTTTCCGGAAGCCGAATCCCTCGGGCTGGTCGCGCGCGTGCGCGCCCTCCTCGGCTCGCGGCTGCTGGGCGTCGAGGATCGCATCGAGCCCAATCCCGACGTGAGCTACCTCGCTCCGATGTATGCGCGCTTCTGGCGCGACCATGCGGATTGCGAAGCGCTGGTGGCGGTTGGCGGCGGCAGCGCCATCGACACCGCCAAGGCGCTGATGGTCGGCACCGCAAGCGGCGACTTCGACGAGTTGCTGGCGCTGCTCGCCAGGGGCGCCGCGTTCACGCCGCATCGCACCAAGGCGCTCATCGCCGTCCCGACCACGGCCGGAACCGGCAGCGAGGTCACGCCCTGGGCCACGATCTGGGAGCAGGCCACGCAGCGCAAGCATTCCCTGCACCTCAAGGAGACCTGGCCCGAGACCGCGATCATCGATCCGCAGCTGATGCTCACGCTGCCGGCCTCGGTCACGCTGCAGAGCGGGCTCGACGCGTTGTCGCACGCGCTCGAATCGATCTGGAACGTGAACTCCAATCCGGTCTCGGACATGTTCGCGATTTCGGCAGCGCGTGAGGTGCTGGCCACCCTGCCCGCGCTGATGAAGTCGCCGCGCGACCTCGAGCTGCGCGCCCGCATGGCGCTGGCCGCGCTCAAGGCCGGCCTCGCCTTCTCCAATACCAAGACGGCGCTCGCGCACTCCATCTCCTACGAGATGACGCTGCGCTTCGGGCTGCCCCACGGCATCGCCTGCTCGTTCACCCTTCCGATGGTCCTGGGCCGCGCGCTCGGCATCGATCCGGCGCGTGACGCGGTCCTCGCGCAGATATTCGACGGCGACCTCCAGGGCGCTCCGGCGAGGTTGACCCAATTCCTCCACGCGGTTGGCGTAAAAACGGATTTTGGAGCCTACGGCGTCACCGACGACGAGTCGCAACGCATGGTCCTCAACGCCCTCGATGGCGTGCGGGGGAAAAACTTCATCGGCGCTGGACGCTGAGATTCGGGGTCGCAGGCGACCTGCCTACACGCGGGATCCGAGGATCCTGACAGCAGCGCCGCGGACTTCAATGCGTCACGTCGCGTGGTCATATTGGGGTTCCTTTGCTTGCCGGGACTTTGCAGATTGTTTACAATCTACCGATTACCTGCCAAGCCGACCTCCTCGTGTCGATCGCCAACCTCGAGCTCATCCGCAGCCATTCCCTCACCACCGTCGTGCGCCACGAACTGGAGCGGCGCATCCTCGCGGGCGAGATCCTGCCGGGCGCCAAGCTCAACGAGGCCGATGTCGCCGAGGCGCTCAAGGTTTCCCGCGGCCCGGTGCGGGAGGCGTTCCGGGCCCTGGAACAAGCCGGCCTGGTGCGCACGGAAAAGAACCGCGGCGTCTTCGTGCGCAGCCTTTCGCACTTCGAGGCCGACGAGCTCTATGAAGTCCGCGCGGGCCTGGATGCGCTCATCGGACGCCTGGCCGCCGAGCGCTGCACGCCGGCGCAGGTCCAGGAACTGCGCGAGCTGCTGCTCGGCATGCAGAAGGCCGCCGGGGCCCGCAGCGTTGACGAGTACTACCCGCTGAACGTGCGTTTCCACGACCTGCTGGCGCAATACACCGGCAACGCCACGCTGCTGGCGACCTACCGTCGCCTGGTGAACGAATTGCACCTGTATCGCCGTGAAACCCTCGCCCACGGCCCCGGCAGCTTCCCCACCTCGACAAACGAGCACCTGGCGATTGTCGAAGCCCTTGCGCGCGGCAATGCCGACCGCGCATCCGACCTCCTGTACCAGCACGCGATGGAAAGCCGCGAGCGCCTGCACCAGACGCTCGATCGTCCCGCGCACGCCCACGCGCCGCCCGCGCCCAAGCCCCGGAGAAAATAGATGAACACGATCGAAGTCAACGGCCGCACCTACCGGCGCAATACCGAGCCGCTCGTAGTGGTCTGCGTCGACGGCTGCGAATACGACTACCTCACGGAGGCCGCAAAGGCCGGCGTCGCGCCCTTCATCGCCAAGCTGCTGGGCCCCGGCACGGCATTCAAGGGCGACTGCGTGGTGCCCTCGTTCACCAACCCCAACAACCTCTCGATCGTCACCGGCGCCCCGCCCGCGGTGCACGGCATCTGCGGCAACTTCTTCTACGACCGCGATGCCGACGCCGAAGTGATGATGAACGACCCCAAATACCTGCGCGCCGGCACCGTGTTCGCCGCTTTCGGGGATGCGGGCGCCAGGGTCGCGGTGATCACGGCCAAGGACAAGCTGCGCAAGCTGCTGGGCCACAAGCTCCAGGGCGGCATCTGCTTCTCGTCGGAGAAGGCGGCCGACGCCACGATGGCCGAAAACGGCATCGAAAACGTGGTCGACCTGGTGGGTATGCCGGTGCCTTCGGTCTACAGCGCGGAGCTTTCGGAGTTCGTGTTCGCCGCCGGGGTGAAGCTGCTCGAGAAGCAGCGCCCCGACATCATGTATCTGTCCACCACCGACTACATCCAGCACAAGTTCGCGCCGGGCACGGATGGCGCCAACAGGTTCTACGCCATGATGGACAAGTACCTGGCGAAGATGGATGCGCTGGGCGCGATCATCGCGCTCACCGCCGACCACGGCATGAACGCGAAGCAGAAGGCCGACGGCACCCCCAACGTGATCTACCTGCAGGACGCCATCGACGGCTGGATCGGCAAGGAGAAGGCGCGCGTGATCCTGCCGATCACCGACCCGTACGTGGTCCACCACGGCGCGCTCGGCTCCTTCGCGACGATCTATGTCGAGGGCGCGGACCAGCAAACGGTCGCCGCGAAGCTCAAGGCCACCGAAGGCATCGAGGTGGTGCTCACCAACGCCGAGGCTGCGAAGCGCTTCGAGCTGCCACCGGATCGCATCGGCGACCTCGTCGTGGTCTCGACCAAACACGTGGTCCTGGGCACCAGCGCCTCGCGCCACGACCTCTCGGGCCTGGATGCGCCGCTGCGCAGCCACGGCGGCATCTCGGAGCAGACCGTGCCGCTGCTCTTCAACCGTCGCGTGGTCGACATGCCGGCCGGGCGCCTGCGCAATTTCGACATCCTCGACATCGCCCTCAACCACCTGGAGGCGCGCGTGCCCGCCGCCGCCGCCGCGGACTGATCGCCATGATCGAGACGAAAATCGGGGACGGACCCCAAACCAGGCCCGTCCCCACACGTGTCATCGAGGTCCGGTATCCCTTCACCGGCGAGGTCGTGGGCACCGTGCCCAAGGCCACGGTCGACGACGTGCGCAAGGCGTTCGCTGCCGCGCAGGCGTTCAAATCGAAGCTCACGCGTTACGAGCGCGCCACGATCATGAACAAGGCCGCCGAGCTGCTGCGTGGGCGCGTGGCGCAGGCCTCCGACCTGATCACCAGGGAGTCGGGCCTGTCGAAGAAGGACTCCATCTATGAAGTCGGCCGCGTCTGCGACGTCTTCACCTTCGCCGCCATCGAGACGCTCAAGGACGACGGCCAGTCGTTCTCCTGCGACCTCACGCCGCACGGCAAGAACCGCCGCGTCTACACCCGGCGCGATCCGCTGCTGGGCGTGATCTCGGCCATCACCCCGTTCAACCACCCGATGAACCAGGTCGCGCACAAGGTGGCGCCGTCCATCGCGACCAACAACCGCATGGTGCTCAAGCCCAGCGAAAAGACGCCGATGTCGGCGTATTACCTCGCGGATCTGCTGTACGAAGCCGGCCTGCCGCGCGAGATGTTCCAGGTGATCACGGGGGATCCGCGCGAAATCGCCGACGAGCTCATCACCAACAGCGACGTGGACCTCGTCACCTTCACGGGCGGGGTGGGCGTGGGCAAATACATCGCCTCGAAGGCCGGCTACCGCCGCATGGTGCTGGAGCTGGGCGGCAACGACCCGATCATCGTCATGGAAGACGCCGACATCGAAGAGGCGTCGACACTTGCGGTGCAGGGTTCGTACAAGAACAGCGGCCAGCGCTGCACGGCGGTCAAACGCATGCTGGTGCACGAAGCCGTGGCCGACCGGTTCGTGGATCTCGTTGTCGCCAAGACGAAGGCCTGGAGCTTCGGCGACCCGATGAACGCAAAGTTGGAGATGGGCACGGTGATCGACGAAGCCGCGGCCATGTCCTTCGAAGCACGCGTCAACGAGGCGGTCTCCCAGGGCGCCAGGCTGCTGGTGGGCAACGAACGCCAGGGCGCGCTTTATTCGCCCACCGTGCTCGACCTCGTCGATCCGAAAATGACGGTGGTGATGCAGGAAACCTTCGGCCCGGTCTCGCCGGTGATCCGCTTCCGCAACATCGACGAGGCGGTTGCGATCTCCAACGGTACTGCCTATGGACTGTCGTCGGCCGTCTGTACCAACCGCCTCGATTACATCAACCGCTTCGTCTCCGACCTGCATGTGGGCACCGTCAACGTGCGGGAGGTGCCCGGATATCGCCTCGAATTGACCCCGTTCGGTGGAATCAAGGATTCGGGGCTGGGGTACAAGGAAGGCGTGCAGGAGGCGATCAAGAGCTTCACCAACCTCAAGACCTTCAGCCTTCCCGGCAATTGATGCAGACGCTCCTGAACCTGCTTTCGAGTGTCGCCCTGCTGGTGTGGGGGACACACATCGTCCGCACCGGCATCCTGCGCGTCTTCGGGGCCGACCTTCGCCGCGTGCTCTCGAAAAGCGTCGCGAGCCGTTTCTCCGCGTTCCTGGCGGGCCTCGGGGTGACGGCGCTGGTCCAGTCGTCGAGCGCCACGGCCCTCATCGCCAGTTCCTTCGTCTCCCAGAACCTGATCGGCCTTGCCTCGGCGCTTGCGATCATGCTTGGCGCCGACGTCGGCACGGCACTCATGGCGCAGGTGTTTTCGCTCGACCTGTCGTGGCTCTCGCCGCTGCTGATCTTTTTCGGCGTGGTGTTTTTCCTCTCGCGGCGGGCCACGCGCGCGGGCCAGATCGGCCGCGTGTTCATCGGCCTGGGCCTCATCATCCTCGCGCTGCAACTGGTGGTGCAGGCCACCAAACCCATCACCCAGGGCAGCGGCGCCAAGGTGATCTTCGCCACCCTCACGGGCGACCCGATGCTCGACATGCTGATCGGCGCGGTGTTCACCGTGTTCTCCTGGTCGAGCCTGGCGGTGGTGCTGCTGTCGGCGACACTCGCCGCGAGCAACGTGGTCTCGGTGCCGGTGGCGCTTTGCCTGGTCCTGGGCGCGAACCTCGGCAGCGGCTTCCTGGCCCTGCTCGTGAACGCGCGCACCCCCGGCGGTGGGCGCAACGTCGCCTTCGGCAACCTCATCTTCAAGGTGGCGGGCTGCATTGTCTTCGCCACGCTGCTGCCCCACGCGCTCGAGCTCATCGCCCGCTTCGATACCGACGCGCGCCGCCAGGTGGTGCATTTCCACGTGTTGTTCAACGTCACGCTGGCCATCGTGTTCATCGGGCTCACCGACAAGGTGGCCGCGCTGGTGCAGCGCTACCTGCCGCAGGTATCCGGGGGCGTCCCCCAGACCGAACCCAGGCACCTCGACCTCGCCGCCATCGATTCGCCCGCGCTGGCGCTGGCCAACGCCGCGCGCGAGACGTTGCGCATCGGCGACACCATCGAACAGATGCTGCACGGCATGCTCGATGCGATCCGCTCCAACGACCTCGTCAAGGTCGAGCAGGTGATCAAGCTCGATGACGACGTGGACCGCCTCTACACCGCTGTGAAGCTCTACCTCACGCAGATCAGCCGCGAAGCGCTGGACGAAAGGGACAGCCGGCGCTGGACCGAGATCATGTCACTCACCATCAACCTCGAACACGTGGGCGACATCATGGAGCGCATCATGCAGGACGTGCGTGACAAGAAAATCGCGCGGCGCCTGTCGTTTTCCGAAGCCGGCATGCGCGAGATCACGGAGCTCAACGAGAAGCTGGTGGTGAACCTGCGCCTGGGCCTGTCGGTGTTCCTCAACAGCGACGTGAAAAGCGCGCACCAGCTGCTGGTGGAGAAGGAACGCTTCCGCGACATGGAGCGCGCCTTCCACGATGCGCACCTCGACCGCCTCGCCGGCATGACGGTGCAGGCGATCGAGACCAGCTCGCTGCACCTGGACCTCATCAGCGACCTGCGCCGCATCAACTCGTTTTTCTGCTCGACCGCCTACCCGATCCTGGAGCAGGCCGGGCAGCTGCGCCGCAGTCGCCTGCGCAACAGAGACGCCACGGGTGTGTTCGCCGCCCGTCCCGAAATGACCGACGGCGGCCTCGCGGGGCCCGCCAAATAGGAGGGTGCCATGGGACTGCAGCTCGCCGACATCGAGGCTCTTTTCAGATCCCACGGCGGCATCGAATACAGCGGCGAGGGCGTGACCCAGCTGGAACACGCGCTGCAGGCGGCGCAGCTGGCCGAAGGAGAGGCAGCCCCGCTGGAGCTCGTCGCCGCCGCCTTCCTGCACGACCTCGGCCACCTGCTGAACCTGCAGGGCGACACCCCCAGCGCCCGCGGTATCGACGACCAGCACCAGTACTTCGCGATCCCCTTCCTGCGCCCGCTTTTCCGCCCGCCCGTGATCGAGGCCATCCGTTTGCATGTGGATGCCAAGCGCGCCCTGTGCGCGCTGGAAAGCGAATACTACGAGGCGCTGTCGCAGGATTCGAAGCGCAGCCTCACGCTGCAGGGCGGGATCTTCAACCGCGAGGAGCTGCAGGCCTTCCTCGCCAGGCCCCACGCGCAGGACGCGATGAAAGTACGCCGCTGGGACGACGCGGCCAAGGTGCCCGGCGCCGTGACGCCGGCCATCGGGCATTATCTGGGGATCGCCGCGCGCTGCGCGGTTTGACCACCAAAGCCGGAAACACAGAGGCACGGAGGACAAGAGGGCCACAGAGGAAGGGACAACTGGATATCTTCGTGCTCGTTTTGAAAAGCACGGACCATTCAATGGTTTTTCTCTGTGGCCCTCTTGTCCTCCGTGCCTCTGTGTTTCCGGCGGCAATTCCCAGCCGGAGGCGCAGATGAAGAAGCCGAACACCGAAGCCGCCATCCTCGATGCGATCCGCAAGCACCCGATCGCCAAGGTGAAGGTCGCGGTCACCGACATCGACGGCATCCTGCGCGGCAAATACATCCATCGCGACAAGTTCTTTTCCGCGGTAGAGGGCGGCTTCGGCTTCTGCGACGTGGTGTTCGGCTGGGATTCGGGCGACCAGTGCTACGACAACACCCGGCTCACCGGCTGGCAACACGGCTTCCCGGATGCCCTCGCGCGCATCGACCTGGGCACCTACCGCACCGTGCCCTGGGACAACAACGTGCCGTTTTTCCTCGGCAACTTCGTCACGCCGGAAGGCAAGCCCCATCCGGTCTGCCCGCGCCAGGTGTTGAAGCGCGTGCTCGCGCGCGCGAAAAAGATGGGTTTCGGCGCGATGGTGGGATCCGAATACGAGTTCTTCAACTTCCGCGAGACCCCGCAAAGCTGGGCCGACAAGAAAGGCGTCGGGCCCACGCCGATCAGCCCGGGCATGTTCGGCTACTCGCTGCTGCGCACCAACCTCAATCGCGAATATTTCAACGCGCTGATGGACGAGATGGCCGCGTTCAACGTGCCGATCGAGGGCCTGCACACCGAAACCGGGCCCGGCGTGTACGAAGCGGCGCTCGTGTTCACCGAGGCGCTCGAGGCCGCGGATCGCGCGGTCCTTTTCAAGACCGGCGCGAAGGAGATCGGCGCGCGCTTCGGCATCATGCCGAGCTTCATGGCCAAATGGAGCGCGCAATACCCCGGTTGCTCGGGGCACCTGCACCAGAGCCTCACCGACGGCAGGAAAAACCTCTTCCACGATCCGAAGGGGCGCCACGGCGGCATGTCGAAACTTTTCGAAAGCTACCTGCAGGGCCAGCTCGACTCGCTGCTGGGCATGGCGCCGATGTTCTGGCCGACGGTCAACTCGTACAAGCGCCTGGTCGACGGCTTCTGGGCGCCGGTCAAACCCACCTGGGCGGTGGACAACCGCACCGCCACCTTCCGCGTGTTGCCGGGCTCGCCAAAGGCCACCAGGCTGGAAACACGCGCGCCGGGCGCGGACATGAACGCCTACCTCGCCACCGCCGCGGTGCTGGCCGCCGGCCTCGACGGCATCGAGAAAGGCCTCAAGCTCACCACGGCGCCGATCACCGGCAGCAACCAGGGCTCGGAGGACATCCCGCGCGCGCCGCGCACGCTGATCGAGACGACGCGCGTCTTCAGGGAATCGAAGGTCGCCCGCGACTGGTTCGGCGACGACTTCGTCGACCACTACGCCGCGACGCGCGAGTGGGAATGGCGCCAGTGGCTCGATGCGGTGACCGACTGGGAATTGAAGCGCTACTTTGAAATCATCTAGACAACCACGGGAAAGGCGGATGATCCCGTGTTTTCCGTGTTCCGATCTGACCCGGATGCGCAGCATTGAAAAGTAGCGAACAATCGTGAGGCTCCTCGTCCGCCTCGCCGCCGTCGCCTTCGCGCTCACTGCGGGGGCAGCTGCAGCGCAGCTCTCCGAAACCGAGCAGCGCATCGTCGCCGCGGTGAAGGAACGTTCGCCCGCCGCCCTCGAGCTGCTGGAGAAATCGGTTCGCATCAACAGCGGTACGTTGAACGTCGAGGGCGTCCGCGAGGTCGGCCGGCTCTTCCGCGCCGAGTTCGAGGCCCTTGGCTTCACGACACGCTGGGCCGAGATGCCGCCGGAGATGAAGCGCGCGGGCCACCTCGTCGCCACGCGCGCGGGCAAGCAGGGAAAGCGCCTGCTCCTCCTCGGCCACATCGATACCGTGTTCGAGAAGAACAGCCCCGTAGCCGCCTGGGATCCGCGCGGCGCGCGGGTCCGCGGCCAGGGCGTGGTCGACATGAAGGGCGGCGACGTCATCATGGTCGAAGCGCTGCGCGCGCTGCACAAGGTGGGGGTGCTCGACGGCGCCGCCATTTCGGCCATCCTCACGGGCGACGAAGAGGCCGCGGGCAGACCCATCGAACGCTCGCGCGCGGACATGGTGGATCTCGCCAGGGCCAGCGACGTGGCGCTCTCCTTCGAAGGGATCGCCAGGCACCAGGGCAAGGAGGCCGCGGTCATCGCGCGCCGCTCCTCCGGCGGGTTCATCCTGGATGTGAAGGCGAAGGCCGGCCACTCCTCGCGCATCTTCACCGACGAGCTCGGCTACGGCGCGATTTTCGAGGCCGCGCGCATCCTCGATGCCTTCCGCCAGCAGGTGATCGAGCCCGACCTCACCTTCAGCGCCGGCGTCGTGCTGGGCGGCTCCGAGGTGAAGTACGACGCCTCATCGGCCGGCGGAACGGCGTTCGGCAAGACGAACGTGATCCCCAGGGAGCTCACCGTGCGCGGCAACATCCGCTACCTCACGCCCGAGCAGGGCGCGAGCGCGCGCAAGCTCATGCAGGAGATCGTGGCGACGAGCCTTCCCGGCACCACCGCCAGGATCACCTTCAACGAGACCTATCCGCCCATGGCGCCCACCGAGGCCAACCGCGGATTGCTCGAGGCCTACTCGAGGGCGAGCATGGATGCTGGGCTCGGCCCGATCGTCGCGGTTGATCCCGGCTCCCGGGGCGCCGGCGACGTGCAGTTCACCGCACCCTACGTTCCCGGGCTCGACGGGCTGGGGGCGAACGGCAACCACGCCCACTCCGACGACGAGGACCTCGAGATCGCCTCCATCGAGCGCGGTACCATCCGCGCCGCCATCCTCATCTACCGCATGACACGGCCCTGAAAATGTCCCTCTCCCGATTCTCGTTCCCCACCACCATCCATTTCGGCGCCGGCGCGCGCAAGCTGGTCGCCGAGCACCTCCGGCAGCAGGGCCTCAAGCGCCCGCTCATCGTCACCGACAAGGGCCTGGCGAAGCTTTCGATCCTGAAGGATTTCGCGGCGGACCTCACGGGCCTCGACGTGAGGGTCTACGCCGGAGTCCACGGCAACCCCGTGAAGAAACAGGTCGACGACGGCGCGCAGGCCTTCAGGGACCACAACGCCGACTGCGTCATCGGCTTCGGCGGTGGCGCGGCGCTCGACGTGGCGAAGGCGGTCGCGATGATGGCGGTGCACGAAGGCAACGTGCTCCAGTACGCCTGGGACCACCCGCAGGTGCTGCCGATCACCCACGCGCTTCCCTACTTCATCGCCCTGCCCACCACCAGCGGCACCGGGAGCGAGGTGGGCCGCTCTTCGGTGATATCCGACGACACCACCCACGTGAAGAAGGTCGTCTTCAACCCGGTGTTGCTTCCGAAGGCCGTGTTCGCGGATCCCGAGCTCACGCTCGACCTCCCGCCCGCGGTGACCGCCGCCACCGGCATGGACGCGCTGACGCACAACGTGGAAAGTTACCTCTCGCCCGACTACCATCCGCTGTGCGACGGCATTGCGCTCGAAGGCGCGCGCATCGCGGCGCATGCGCTGGAGAAGGCGGTGAAAGACGGCCGCGACCTCAAGGCGCGCTCGGACATGATGATGTCCTCGATGATGGGCGCGATCGCGTTCCAGAAGGACCTGGGCGCGGTCCACTCCTGCGCACACGCGCTCGGCACCGTGATGGACATGCACCACGGCCTGGCCAACGCGATCATGATCGACCACGTGATGCGCTTCAACCTCGATGCGGCGCAGACGAAGATGGCCGAACTGGCGCGCGTCTGCGGCGCGGGTTCCACCGCGCAGGACTTCGTCGAGTGGCTGGTGGACCTCAAGGCGCGGATCAACATTCCGGCGAAGCTCGGCGCCAGGGGCGTGACCGCGCAGCACGTGCCGAAGCTGGTGGACATCGCCATCGACGACATCTGCCACAAGACCAATCCGAAGCCGTGCAGCCGCGCGGACTTCGAGCGGCTGTTCCACGAGGCGATCTAGACATGAACGAGGCCGGTGCCGTCGAACTGAACATCAATGGCGACGACCTGCCGCCGCCGACGGGTCCCGAAGACATCGCGAAAGCGCTCGACCACGCGCCTTTCGAGGAGGACTGGTGCCTGTACCTCACGCTGCCCAACGGGGACGTGATCGACGCCAGCCTCGACCACGCCGGCGACCCGTTCGATGTCGGCGTGGAGGTGGGCCGTGAGTACTACATGTCGGAAATGGACCGGGACCTGCTGCAGCAGGTGCTGGTGAGCTTCCTCGCGGGCGACGAGCGCTGGCGCGACATGACCGGCTGGAGGAAGCCGAAACCCCCGGATCCCAAGGTCGAGCGCGCGGCGATGAACAAGGACAAGGCCAAGCTGCTGTTGCTGCTGATCCCGGCCACCCTCGCGCCGCTGGCGATCTTCGGCAACGGCATGTGGGCGTTGGCGCTGGTGTTCATCGCGCTACCGGTCGCCTTCACCGCGATCATCGTCGTCAAGCTGCGCGAGGTGAAGCGCGCCTCGACGTGGACCAGGGGCACCGCGCGCATCGTGCGTTCCGAGCTCCGCAGGCAGACGCGCACGGACACGGAGACGGACAGCAAGCAGACGCTCGAGCACGCGCGAGTCGAATACGAGTTCACGGTGAAGTTCGAGAAATTCCGCGGCAAGCGCATCAGCATCGGCGAGGTCCTGCCGAATACGCCCGCGGTCCAGGAGGCGCTGCAACGCTACAAGG
>Ga0163150_10005094_pt1 | contig 17115 bp, 16 predicted proteins | sample OliLakLV19P2IB_FD_148628 | JGI IMG/M metagenome (GOLD analysis project Ga0163150, IMG submission 148628) | Freshwater microbial mat bacterial communities from Lake Vanda, McMurdo Dry Valleys, Antarctica - Oligotrophic Lake LV.19.P2.IB | ecosystem: Environmental > Aquatic > Freshwater > Lake >...
TGTCATTAGGAATAATCAAGTTAAAGGGGTATATCACCCCCGCAAATTTAACGCTCGGTTTCGCCGTAAAGCTGTGTTTCAGGTCTGAACGCAGCCCAAGCAAACCAGAAATGCGGGAAGGCAAGTTCCTGGCGCAGTTGACTGCCACTTAATTCGCCCTCGATTGCAGTCCCAAACACATTCCATGCACTTCCGGTCTGGTCATCACGGATCATGCCATCGGCATCAACGCTAAAGGTCAATATCTGTCCATCGAGATCGCGGTTGTACAGCGCCGCCATGCCGACATCGCGTGAGTCATCAATGCTGCCTCGGTCAAGCGCGCTGGTCGCGCCGGGCTGCCAGATAGCCACAACCTCCAGATCGCCGACCATATCATTAATCACCACTTCTTCAGCCAGTATCTCGAAGGGATAGGCGATGGCCTCGCCGCCCACCAACCCCGCCAGCACACGCTCAGTTGGGAACAACCGCTCATCCAGTTCGCCTCGGAAAAGGAAGGGCTGTGCGGAAGAATCATAGCCGGTATAAGGATTCGAACCATAACTTCGCCCGCCGCGCGACAGGACTTCGCCTTCAGGATACTGCTCAACAAATGCTCCAAATCCGACGACCTGCGATGGCAGCAGGGTCAGCATCCTGCCTGTATATTCACCGACAATGCCTTCGCCAGTGAACTGCTGCCACCAACTCTGCGTCACATCATCCCACATAATCAGGTCGCTGTTACGGAGCAAGCCCGAGACTCCCAGCCGCAAAACCTGTCCATCGATTGTACGTTCAAAGACAATCGCGCTGTTACACAGCGGGCAAAATGTGACTGCGACAGGCGTGTCGTCGAACATATCGTTGACGATTTCGTGCCGGGTGAGGATAGCTAATGGGTAGGCGCGGGCAATGCCGTTCAACTCAAAGGCAATTACCGGAGACTGCGGTTGTAACCAGGTTGAGGCGTCTTCAACGGACTCAAACGTGGGGTTATCAATGGGGGGAATGCCATCACGCCCTACACCCCCTGAGATGATTTCATCAAACACCCCCTCCTGAAGCTGGCAAAAATCTGTTTTGTCCCATACGCGGGTTAAGCCAGATACATCAATGGGCGGGTCATCACAACTTAACTGCGCATGAACACCGGCAGGTGAAAAACTGGCAACGAACGCTGCGACGATTATCACTAAGTTTCTCGCGCTGAGCATTACAATCGGACGCTTTAAAAGACTTATGGGGTTCATCATATTCGTTTTTCCTCATCAAACTCAAAAACGTTACAGTCAGGAAGAAAAGTTCAGATTCTTAAGCATCTGCTCCATCTGCTGAGTGGTGAGTGGGCCAAAATGCCGTGCGATGATACGCCCATCCCGATCAATCAAAAATGTGCTTGGATAACTCATGATGCCGTACTGCCGTTGAATAACAGCGCGTTCATCCAGCGCCAGCGGGAAAGTCAGATCGAGTTCTTCTCGAAAACCGATGACATCTTCCAAAGTTTCGCCATTGTTTACCGCCAGTACGATAAAGCCCTGCTCCGCATAGCGTTCAAACTGGCGTTGGAACTCCGGCATTTCGATGCGACATGGCCCACACCAGGTTGCCCAGAAGTTAAGCAGAATCACATTGCCGCGCAGCCCGGAAAGGGTAATGGTTTCCCCCTGGTCGTTCAGAGTCTGGAAATCTGGTGCGCCTTGACCGATATTCAAGCCAACTTCAATGTCCGTATCTGGGGTTGTTTCGTTGATTGCGGGGCTGTTGGCAGGCACTTCGCCAGCGATAGAATCATCCTCACCTGTCACAAAACCGATGACCTGTTCTTCAAGACCAATCGAAAACTCAGCGAACTGACCTGCAAACCGCTGGCTCAGATTTTGCAGTTGCCCTGTAGCAACAGTAAATCCAATGACCACAAGAAAGGCGCCGCTGGCAAGCTCAATAGTCCGCATGTAACGTTGAAGCCGTCGCAGCCATATCTGAGCGCCATCCAGCAGCAGCGCGGTCAGCAGGAAGGGAATACCCAACCCCAGTGAGTACATACCCAGCAAGACACCTGCCTGACCGACATCCCCGCCATTAGCCGCCAGCGTAAGTACCGTTCCATATACCGGGCCAATGCAGGGCGTCCAGCCTGCGGAGAAGACAATTCCCATCAGCACCGAGTCGATATAGTTGCCATGCTTGGCGGGCATCATCTGGCGACGGGTATCGCTATAAAGGGCAAATTCAACTTTATCGAGAACGCGCACTATGAAAGCACCTGGTGTTGCAAAAGCCCGCTGCGAAATCATCCAAAGCCAGAAGCCAAGAGCCAGCCCTAAACTCATAACAGGAAGCAGAGGCGCAGTATCCCATAGTTGTGCATCCCAGATGGCAACACTTCCAGTAAGACCCCAAACAATGAGCAGGGTAAACCATATACCGATCAGCAGCGGTATACCAGTTTGATCGAAAAGCGCTTCGTGCGAACGCAGCCAGCGGATGAGGTTAGGCAGGATGCCCATGAAATGCAGCCCGAAGAAAATAATGAGCACTCCACCCAATCGCCCGATGAGGTCGGTAATCAGGCGAATGTTTGTGCCGCCGATCTGCTGGATAAATGCAGTTGAAAGCAGACCAAGAGAAACGAATACAAAAGTAAATCCACCCACAAAAAACAGACCATGAACGAAGGTGTTCAAGCGGGTTTTGACGGTGGAAAACTTTTGACCCTGACCGGTCTGCATTTCACTCGCCACTGTATTGGTCATGCGTCCGCCCATGTAACCAATGTATGCCGGGACAAGCGGCAGCACACAGGGTGAGATAAATGAAATCAAGCCAGCGATGAGTGCCAATCCAATCGTTATTTCCACATTCAGAGACCTCTAATTCTCTTTTCTATTTTCAGTTTACTAAACGCCCAGGCCCAAAACGCAAAGCATATACCCTGCAATCACCGAAGATTTGCCAAACAACAAATATCTGTGTGAAATGAAGGACGAACAGCCAGCGCTTTTGTCAGAGGTTATACTTGCCAGAGATGGACAATATCATGGCTGTCAAAAATGGATTCAATCGAGAGATTGAGCGATGATTCGGCATACAATTGAGGTGGAATACCGATATTTGCCAGATACAGATCACCCACCTGGGTTCTAGCTGAGCGCAGCCCGGTTTTGGGCAGCGCCAGCGTCATAGTCGCCGTCGCAGAAATCGCTGGATTGAACACCTCGCCTGTGCCTGCGTCAACCCCGGAAGGGACATCGAGCGCGAGAATAGGGATACCGCTGGCATTTGCCCAGGTGATTAGTTGTGCCGCATGTCCTCGCGGTGATCCACTCAGGCTGTAGCCGATGATGCCATCAATAATCAGATCGGAATCGCCGGAGGCAGATGCTGCCTGCCTGATCGGGATACGCATCCGGCGCAAAATTTCCAGTTGGCGAGCAGACACAGGTGCCAATCTGTCCTGATCGGCGGTCAGAACGACTTCAACGTCTGCACCTGCATTATGCAGCCAGCGGGCACAAACGAGTGCGCCACCACCGTTACCCCCAGTGCCTGCCAGAACGACAATGCGCTTCCCGCGTGGCGATCCTCCAAAAAAGTATTCGCGTGCCAGATGCGCGAGATTTCGCCCGGCATGTTCCATCATCTGCACCAACTCGATATGGTAAAGCTCGATCATCAACCGATCTACTTCGCGCATCTGATCGGTAGTGAGATAAGTCAAGGGCTTATCATAATGCGGAATCACAGCTTATTATCCGAATGCTCTTGCTGCTTTGGTGGACATTGAACACTTCCGTATGAACAGAATACACAGCAATCACCGGGTTGCGGACGGAAAGTAACCTTACAGTGGTCACACTGATATAAGAACTGACAACTGTCTGTTGGCATCGTCTCGGATTTCTGATACCTACATTCCGGGCAGGTAATGGTTGATTCAAGTGTTATTTTCTTCAATTATTCGCCCCCGCATCTATATAAACCTCAATCATTCCAATTGCATCCTTCAACGTTGGAACCATAATGAACTTATCTGGGATACCATAGATACGTAATACAATCAGCATGAGTGCTTTCGATACAGGCTGCTGGTTATCTAAAATAATGACAAAGTAGCGAATGGTATCCTGTGCTTTCAGCAGGGCGAAAAGACGTTTCAGGTGGGGAATGGCATTACCAGCAGGTAAATCTCCTTGAGGCTGTGCCACGATGATGACAGGTTGTGCCACTTCTGACATCAGGCTACTCATATCATCTACAGCACGATGAAAATCTATCCAACCGAAACCTGCTGGCGGTTTCCACCAATAGACGTTATGGAGGGACGTATCTTTTTCGAGGATGGTCATTCTCTTTAATCCGTTTTGCTTCAGTTACAAGTTGTCATGGCTCAGGTTTGCCGGATAGATTATGGTCTAATCAGGTTCCGCAGCACTGAGCCATGAGCGACTCAGTTAAGTGTGGCTCAGTTACTTACCTTGACGCCCTTCCAGAAAGCGATGCGGTTCTCGATCTGTTTGGCGGCATCGCTCGGATTTGGATAATACCAGGCGGCACTCGGGTTGAGCTGACCATTGACTTCGATATCATAGTAGCTTGCCACACCCTTCCAGAAGCAGGTGGTGTGATGGTCATTTGATTTGAGATATGTCTGATTGACCGACTCTAATGGAAAATAGTGGTTGCCTTCGACAATGACGGTTTCATCGCTTTCAGCCAGCACAATACCATTCCAGATTGCTTTTGCCATGTCCAATAACCTCCTATTGGCATATTAATTTCTACAGCATATGCGAATCTGTGAGAGAGTGCTGTTGGAAAACCAACACTTCAGTATTCCTTATTCCAGTGGTTTTAACTCTCCCAGCAGGGTGGGCAGTAATTCTGATACGGTAGGATGGATGTGAACAGCATTTTTCATAACGGTATAGGGTACTTTGGCATACATGAGATCAATAATACTGTGAACGATTTCATCACCCCCGATGCCAAAAATTGCAGCCCCCAGGAATAAACCGCTCTCAGCATCAACCAGGACTTTCATTAAACCCTGTGTCTCATCACGCTCCTGTGCCCGCGAGATATGACTCATTGGCTTGATACCGATAAGCGCCTTGTGTCCTGAAGCACGTACTTCCTGTTCGCTCATGCCAACACGACCTAATGGCGGATCGACATAAACGCCATATACCGGAATTCGATCAGATACTTTTCGATTACCTCCATCGAGGTTATCCAGCACAATTTCGTGGTCATTCCAGGAGGTATGGGTAAACGCGCCGCGCCCATTGACATCGCCTAATGCCCATATTCCCGGCACATTGGTTTGCAGATGATCATTGACAATGATATAACCTCGTTTATCTGTTTCTACTCCCGCCTTTTCTAACCCCAGTCGATCAGAATTTGGCTTACGTCCTACCGCCATCAGCAGATGCGATCCAATAATCTCTTGGGCTTTCCCATCGCTCTCAACGGATAAACTTACTCCGCTGTCTGTCTTCGTCACCTGAGAAGTTTTGGTATTGAGCAGTACCCGAATACCCTCTGATTCCATGATTTGTAAAGCCGCTTCCGCAATATCTGCATCTTCGCGCCCCATGAGTTGATGACCTAACTCAATGATAGTTACATTGCTCCCGAAACGACGGAACGCCTGGGCATATTCCAGCCCAATATATCCGCCTCCAATAATGACCAGATGTTCAGGGAGTGTTGTTAATTCTAGGATGCTGACATTATCCAGATAATCTACGCTGTCCAACCCCGGAATAGGCGGTGAAAAGGATCGCGCTCCCGTGTTGATATAGATGCGCTCAGACTCAATCACTTCGTCCCCAACACGCACCTTATCAGGACCTTCAAATGACGCAAAATGGTGATAAATCGTCAGATTATCAATACCCGTAAGCCAGCTTTCGATTCCACCTCGAAAACGCTGGATAATGGCATTTTTCCGTGACATGACTTTATCAAAATCAATACTAATAGGACCTGTCTGAACGCCAAAATCAGCCGCACGTCGAGCGATATGGGCGGCTCGCGCACTGGCGATAATCGTCTTTGTGGGCGAACAGCCAGTATTGATACATGTTCCTCCAAGCTGTGCCCCCTCTGCCAGAGCAACTTTCCATCCCCGACTTGTCAGTGCGCCAGCCAGAGGGAAACCGGCTTGCCCTGACCCAATGATTATTGCATCATATTTCATGATTTACCTTTCATATTGATTTGATTAAGTGTTCCGCTAATCCTGTAAAACCATGCGATGAATTAAGGTTACTACCCAGTTTTCAGGACTACCTTGGGCAATAACCTCGTTTTCCATCACCAGGGCTGGTAAATCGGTGATGCCAAGCCGAACAGCCGAGGTTGGATCATTATGGATTGACTCACACTTGAGTGTGATGTCAGGGTTATCGACACTCCACGCTTCAAGCATCCGCTTGATAGGCTCATCCACAGATGAGTCACCGTAGTACAATGTTAAGTGTGTCATCATCTACTCCAGAATTTCAGAACCTGTATCTTCCAGGATTTGCTCGACTGCTTTTCTATTGACCGTTAATGAGCGACCCGTCCCTCCAAGAATGTTCTGTCGCCTTAACTCGTTAATCAGGAGACTGACTGTGCTGCGGTTTAACCCTGTCATATTCGCAATATCTTCCTGAGTGAGCGACTCAGGCAGCGTGAACCAATCAGACTCATAGCAGCAGTAGCGCCGTGCCAGCGAAAGCAGTGTCCCCAATAAACGATGTTTAGCATCCATGCTCATTAAAGCGTGCATACGGGCGATACTCTCACGATGTTCATCAGCCTGATGTCGGATAAAATTGAGCGCAATGAGGGGGAAACGCTGAATGAGATTGACAAAATCGGTTTCAGTCAGTCGGCATAACACGACATCGCTTAATGCCTGAGCATTTCCAATACGCTTGCGATATTTTCCAAGAAACAGATGTCCGAAAATATCCCCTGTCTGAAAGATACTCAGGATTTTCTCTTCCCCATTCAGGTCAACATAGGCAACTTTTACAGTACCAACCTGAACAACATACAGGGCATCGGCATCATCCCCAGCCATAAAGATATACTCATTCTTTCGAAAGCTGGTGACTGGCATAATCCTGAGAACTTCATCCATCTGAGGGGGTGTTAGCCCCTGAAGTAAATGAACCTGACGTAAGTTCCAGATTTCTTCCATATGCCCTGCCCGTCTATTTATCAATACAACTCGATTCTAATGGGCACCTGAATTGGACATCCCATATTGAATCTCTTCCTTGAGATGCACCCACATGATCTTGGGAGCGCAAACCATCAGGTCTAGCACCGCGCCAAACCCCGCCGGGGAGACAGCGCGTATATTCGCGGCAAGCGGCGGAATCCGAAACGGGGAACGCATTCCTTTAATGGATTCGTTATTAGCCAACTTGCTCAGGATTTTACGGATTGCCTTCGCATTGTTCCACTTACCACGAAATACTACTGTACCATCCGGGGCAATAATGTAAACCATATCTGGTAATGCCCCGTAAGCAAGATGAGCTGTGCCTTCGATTGTATCAACCAGGATTGTGCGCTGTTCATGAAAACGCTTTTGGCTTTCTTTTGCCCGTTTGATTTTATCACCAAGCGTCTTATGGGCACCGATTCGTTCGCCAGGATGCGCTTCACGAGTATAGAGGACGAGGAACTCAACACCTGGGAAATCCTTCGCCAGATCATTCATCGGGCTGATGTTTCCAACATATTGGGGGCAGGTGATACTACCATTTTCCAGCACAATGATTTTGCCATAGTAATCCATAAGCTTGACTTCCTGCCCATCAATCGTTGTTGCAGAGAAGTCCACCGCCTTTTCGCCAATTTTGGGACCTTCCAACTCTTGCAGGTTGTAGAGGCTGGTCTTGTGACGTGTGAAATTATAGTCTGATGCACTCATACAGCTCATCCATTCTCATGTATTATGGGTAAATAGAATATATGCCGATGCCATTATCACCCTTGATGTAGTGCTGCCAGAATATCCGAAGGTTCAAGGCGTTTGGTGTAATCTGCATGAACAAAAGCCAGGTGAATGATGCCATCCTGCCCTACGACAAACGTGCCGGGCATTGGTAATTCCCATGAATCATCGGCATTGTATTGCGGAAGATTCGCGGTGTAAGGTCGCAGCGCCTCTGGCAGAACAAATACAAGCCGGTATGTACGCGCAACGGGATTTCCTATATCACTCAACACAGGAAACTCAAGATTTGCTTTATCAACAATTTCCGCTGCGGCTTCCGGTGTCTGTGGAGAAATAGCAACTAATGTTGCTCCGGCACGGATGATATCGGGTAAGACCGCTTGGTACGCTCGGAGTTGCAGATTGCAGTAGGGGTACCACGATCCGCGATAAAAGGTAACAACCACCGGGCCTTCTCGAAGCAATGCTGATAAAGTTACCAATTTCCCTTCTGCATCGGGTAAAGTGAAATCAGGGGCGAGATCACCCTGATGCAAACTTTGCTCCGCGATCCCCGAAGCAATCAATTTTTCTGTTTCTACTTGCCGGAGTGCAACGACTTCGGTTGGCGCTTTCGCCGATCCCTGTTGTTTGCGTTGGTCAAGTTGTTCCCTAAGCGTTAATCTCGAAAATTGATCATTCATTACATCTGGCACTCCAAAATCTCGCTCACACATTACGCTGGTTGCTGAATGGTTCGTGGATACGTCCACAGGGGGTATCAGGGTGCTGGTATCCCCTGTCTTTTGCACAGAAATCTATCGGGTTACCCACCAAAACTGCCCGTAATCAGACCATAAACGATACCTACAACCAGCCCAAATACGACATGTCCCATGAGACCGCCGATAAACCCCATCATCCCGCCCAATTTGGTCATGTAGATACCTGGCGCAGGCACATCTCCTGAACGAATGCCTGCGTGCATCATCGGCATCATCCCGGTCATTAAGCCAGCGATGAGCCAGTGAACGATGCCAAAGATCACGCCCAGCAAAATAATATTTGTTCCGGTAACAGCGCCAAACAACACGGCGTAAATCACGCCAAAAACGATGCCCATCATGAAGTGCATAGCCAGCCCCATCAATTTGCTACCTGGCGCACCAAACATGCTACCCAGAAGCGCTGGCATATCCATTTTAGGCATACCCATCATAGGAGCCATCATCATCATTGCTGTCATCACTGCTGTTGCAACCACACCGCTTATCACTGCGGCTACAAGATTGAATTCCATGATTAACCTCCTGGGTTAAAGAAGAAAAATGAACACTCTTCCTGACATAACCATCAACCCGAACTCCCTATCTGTCTGTTGGATTGACAACACTTGCTATGATCGGCGCGATGCTATTCGCTTGAGTAAGTTCTCAAAGGCGTTTACCCAATCTGGAACTGAAAATTCATACCCCATAGAAATCAGTTTATCGCGCAGCACTTTATGCGAGGGTTCAGTCAAGGTTGTGCCATCAGGAAACACCAACGTTGGGACGCTCTCATACCCATGATTAATCTCTCGAACCTGTAACCGTCCGATTTCATCAGAACGAATATTGATGTATTCAAATTCCACCCCGGCTTTTTCTAATAGTGTCCGCGCCAGGGGCACCGAAGGACATCCAGAATGTCCGTAAAGAATGATTTTTGCTGTCATTTTCTTCTCCACTGCTTACTGATTTACCATCGACTAGATCAAAACATCGCCCAGAAGCACCATCGCAACCACGATAAAGAGGATGCCAAGTGTTCGTTCCAACATCTGTTGCGAAATTCGGCTGGTGATTATTGGCCCAATCTGCCCGCCAATAATCACGCCCGGAACGGTGAAAATCACAAGTGCGAACACAGTGGCGAGCGAATCTCCCCCTGCTTGTAGGAATTTCACTATGTGACCGATGGAGGCTGTCAATGCTGTGACTGCAACAACAAACACACTGGTCGCTACAGCAATGCGCGCAGGCATCTGGCAGCGGCGCAGCATGTAGTAACCGTTCATTTCTCCTAGTCCTGTAGCAACCATGCCCATGAACAGGCTGCCCACGCCAGCAATAATACGCCCTTCAGTCGGGCTGCATGTGTTGTAACAGATTTGCTCACCTGTAGCCGTTATCAGGCAACTCTGGGGTTGGTCAGTGTGATTTTCAACATATTTGTGGTCTTTATGATGAGAAGTGTGCAAAAAATTAGCACCAATCACCAGTAACCCAATTCCCAGCACAAATTTAAGGAAAACCGGATCAATTATTGCCGAAAGCATAGTGCCAAAGACGGCAAGAGGGATAGTGACTATCAACAGCGTCGTTCCTAATTGATAATCAATCAGACGCTTTCGACGGTATGCATACAACCCACTAGCGAAGCCGAATACTTCTGTAATTAAGCCCGCGCCAATGGCAACCTCAGGCGGGAGGCCTAAAAGCAGTATGAAAATGGGGGCGAAGAAGGTTGCACCTTCAACTCCCGATGCCATTGCGACTGTAGCGACCATAATTGATATTGGAAACATAAACCAGAACTGCAAATCCATAGGATGTCCGATCACGCAGATGTTTGAGGAGAGTTTTTCTCAATGCTTTTTCCTTTGTAGTACAAGGTTGGGGTACTTGTCTGTTGTTGATCCAACAGACTGTATCTTTTACAAAGCATAAGATTGGGAGCAAAGATAAGTCCTGTTGTCGGATCATAAAATGAAATTTTCAGCAGCTTTCCGTTCAAGACTTCAAATCAAGCTGGTGCTTATCGTCGCCGCTATGTTTGGATTTGTGCTTATTGCAAGCACTGTCATACTCATGATGTCGCTTACGAAATTAGGGCAGATGTCGATAGAACGACAGCTCAATGAAGAATTGACGATTATTGATCGGCGTTTTGCCGAGTTGGTAAGCAGTCTTCAGCAAGCCACTGTCCTGGTATCTCGCAAGCCGCTCATCTTGAGAGGATTGGCTGAAAACGACCAATCGCTCATTGAGCAAGAATTACCAATTACCACAGCCGCCCTAAATCATGATTTTGCCTGGGTCATCGACTCTCAGGGGATGATTATCGGAAGCACCGCTGGAAATAATGGAAAACAGGTGGACATAGAGCTGCTGTTGTCAAGCGGTGAGTTCTCTTACGAAAACAGTCCGGTAACAAAGGGTATGGTCTGGGATTCGTTATATCTGATATTGGCTATTGTTCCGGTTTACGATACTCAAGCGCAGTTCCTGGGACTGGTCGTAGTGGCGAATGTGATTGACGGAGAGCTTCTGGGGCGTTTGAATTCCTTCCGCGATACTTTGGCATTAGCCATCTTTGGGCTTGATACCTCTGTGAAAGGCATCAATGCCAATGAGGAAAATGGTCAGCCGCATCTTGATGAAACCGAAACGGAGTCCCTACGTTTAGATGAATCAATGTGGGAGCAAATCCAGCGGGGAGAGACTCTCTACCAATTTAATGTCTCTGTACGTGGTACACCCCATGCGCTTTTTTACCGTCCCCTCTTTATACAAGATCAAGTGTTTGGCTATTACGTTGTCGCCATAGACGAGAATGAACCCCGTGCCCTACAAAACAACGTTCTGATAATCTCTCTGGGAACTGTGTTTCTGGTTCTTATTCTCACAGGTTTTCTGATTACCGTAAGCTTGCGTCAGTTTGTGATTCATCCACTCAGGATTCTCAGTCATGCGGCAAATCAACTGGGGGCTGGTCAACTCGATGCGCGGGTTCAAACCAAAAGCACTGACGAAATTGGTCAGCTTTACAGCACGTTTAATACGATGGCAGCACACATCGAAACACGAACCCAGGAGCTTAATTCGCTGAATCATGCTTTGGAAACACGGGTGATCGAACGCACAGCACAAATCGAACGCCAGACGATTTGGCTGGAAGCCATTGTATGCAGCGCCCAGGAAGCAATCATTGTGACTGATCAAGAGGGCAGCGTGCGACTCATCAACGATGCCGCATTGAAAACGATTGGAATGAAGGAACTCGATGCACTGGATGTTTCACTATCGGAGCTGATAGCAGGGACTGCTCAACAAACAATCAACCTGCCCACAGGCACTGATGAGGCTCGCGGCGAACTGGAAATCAGCGGACATTTCTATTTCTACTCAATCACAGCCATTCACCCACAGGATACTGAGATCAGTGGTTATGTCTGTATCCTGTCCGATGTCACAACGCTATACAGGTTAAATGAGCTAAAAACACAGATAATTCGCCTGGCATCGCATGATTTGCGATCACCTTTGACAGCGCTTCGTCTGCAACACTACCTGTTTAAGCGGCACCAAAGTAACTTGAATGATGTTCAACAGGATATTTTGAATCGCATGGAAAATAATATCAGCGATATGCAGGCTATGATTGATGATCTGCTGAACCTTGATTACATTGAGCATCAGGCGCAAGGAAAGCGCGATGCAGTTTCTCTAAACGTCCTCGTGGAATCGGCTGTCTCTTTGTTAACACCTCAGGCAAAAATCAAAAATCAGCATATTGAGACAGAGATCATTGGCGATATACCTCATATTTGCGGAGACCCTGTTCGCTTACTTGAAGCTATCCGTAATTATCTGACCAACGCCATCAAATATACTTCTGAAGGGGGCACGATCTATGCCTGCGTTTATGCAGATAAACAGCAGGTCTATATCAAAATTAGGGATAATGGTATTGGGATAGATGCCGAAGACCTCGAGCAGGTGTTTGAACCGCGTTTTCGTGCTCAAACAGCATTGACAACGAAAGAAGAAGGCGAAGGTATCGGACTAAGTTTAGTGAAAGCTGTAATTCATGAACACGGCGGTCGTGTCTGGGCAACGAGCGAACCAGGGACAGGAAGTACATTTGGCTTTAGTCTTCCTATAGATCAATCCTGTCTCGTCTAAAAATCAATTCTCAAAGCCTTTCACCCAACCTGATAGCGATGTTGTTTGTGATAGACGTGGAATAATAACAGACCAGTCCATCTTGTTCACACCTGCGGCTCGTTTTTGTTTCCGCCTGATTAGAAATCCCTGTTTGGCAACTCCTTTGTATATAGCCTGCTTCAAAAGGTTGTGTTGTTTTTCCAACAGACCCTAGACATCCATCAGGTTAAAATAAACTAAGCTTAAAACATCAAGATGAAAATGGAGAAATAAGGAACAATGGCTGACAAAATTGTCGTTTATGGAGCATCCTGGTGCCCTGATTGCCGTCGAGCGAAGCAGTTCCTCGGTGAACACCGTATTGACTTTGAGTGGATTGACATCACGGATAATGTTGATGCCATTAACTTTATCGAGCAGGTTAACAATGGAAATCGAAGTATTCCGACGATCATCTTTCCTGATGGTGACATTCTGGTTGAGCCATCCAATGCAGAACTAGCCAGGAAGACCCAGACCCAGATCATCTCTGACACCCGTTTCTACGATGTCATTATTGTTGGTGGTGGACCTTCAGGACTCACAGCAGCCATTTATGCCTCTCGTGAGGGATTGAAAACCCTCATTATCGATCAGGCTGGTTTGGGAGGACAAGCTGCTACAACGCAGGTGCTGGATAACTTCCCAGGGTTTGAGCAAGGCATTAGCGGGCAGGAGTTTGCTAACCGTCTAGAAATGCAGGCACGTCGTTTCAATACGGATATTGTACAGGGAGAGCAGATCGTCGATATAGTCCGTGATGGGGAGTATCTCATCGTCAGATCCGTTAACAGGCGTGAGTATGTGTCCCGTGTTGTGTTGATTGCGACGGGCAGCCGCTATAAACAACTGAACATTCCTGGTGAATATGAGCTGATCGGATATAACGTCCACTTTTGTGCAACCTGTGACGGCCCCTTTTATAAGGGCAAGGATGTATTGGTTATCGGAGGCGGTAACAGTGGGTTTGAAGAAGGTCTCCATCTGGCAACTATCGCCCGATCAGTGACGATTGTGGAGTTTGCACCCGAGGTCAGGGCGAGTCAGATTTTGCAGGACAAGGTTGCTGCGCAGGATTCTATGCGGGTTGTTACAAATCATGCTGTAAAAGAGTTCAAACTGGATGACGAAAATCATCTGGCAGGCGTAGTAGTAGAAGATCGAGAAAGCGGAGAGCTGCAAGAATGGCATACCGACGGAGTGTTTGTTTTCATCGGGTTAAGCCCGAACACATCATTCTTGCCAGCAACTATTGAGCGTAATCAATGGGGCTTTGTCCTGACTGATGACACATTACAAACCTCTTTAGCGGGCGTTTATGCTGCTGGTGATGTGCGTGCTGGTAGCACCAAACAGGCGATTTCGGCGGCTGGCGAGGGTGCTACGGCGGCGTTGATGATCCGGCAGTATCTCAAATCTCTGGGGGATATAAAAGCGACGGATTCCATCGAGAGTGATATATTTGAAGTAGCATCTGCCGAGGCAAGGATTTAATTCAACTGATTCGAAAGACCATACAACAGTAGCCTACAGAGGGAAGGGCTGCTGTTGTGTTGTAAGACCCAGCTTTAACTGCGCCATGAAACAGACTCTCTGTTTTTCCATTGTTGATGCGACCATGATTTTTCTGCATCAATTTCTTGTATGCTTGATTGAAACGTCGCCACTGTAGTTTATAAAGCTTGTGCCCCGATAAGGCAAAGACAGACCGTCGAAACGCCGAAGATTTGCCGAAGTCAAAGTCCTAACCATGCAGTTCGGCATAAACTAGAATAATGCGTGCAAAAACAGGGAGCAGGTTATTTGAATACACAGATCAGTGTCGCGCTGGAAAACCATGCCAACGGGATACACTGCGGGCGTGAGGTTGCGCGTTCAGCACTGTCAAAGATCAATCCGCAACAAATTTCTTTTGCCCTGTTATTCGTTTCACATCCCCAACCGGGGCAGATTCTGAAGGGTGTGAGAGAGATGTTGGGCCATCACATCCCCCTGATTGGCGCGACTTCCGCCGGGGAGTATTCGCATGAGGGGTATGTGGAAGATGGGGCCGGATTGATGCTCGTTCACAATGAAAACATCCAGTTTCATATCCTGGAGTATCGCAAACGCTGGTTAAAAATGGGATCACTGCTGGGGCAGCTGCGCGGCAAAACAGAAGCGGGTTTGAAAAGCCCGTTTCACCATCGCACCCTGATGTTATTCCCGGATGATGTCTCCATGCGTCTGAATCACCTGGTCGATACTGCGATTCAGGAAACCGCCATGCTCTATGACATCATCGGTGGCCCAGGGCCAACCATCCCTGCGCCGCCCAGAACACCCGCGCTGTTTTACAACGGGCAGGTATTTAATGCTGGTTTTGCCGGGGCGGAAATCCTGAGCCGCCAGCCAGTAGGATCAGCCCTGGCGAACGGTTGGGAAATCGTCAGCGGCCCATACCGGGTGACAAAAGTAGACGATCACCATGTGATCCGGTTGGATGGACGCCCCGCGCAGGAGGTCTATGAGGATTTCGCTCTGGAGCAGGGCGGCATGACACTGGATGACGGACTGCCACACGATTTTGGCATGAATCATCCGATTGGGGTCTGTGAAAACGGCGACTGCCGCGTGAGCCTGGGCATGGGATTTGAAGCAAACGGAGCGTTGAAAGTGACATCACCACCAGCTGCCAACAGTCTGGTGCATATTCTGGCGGTTCAGCCTGCCGCGATGGTTGCTGCTGCTCGTCGGGCGGTACAGCAGGCCATGAATGGGCTGGAAAATCGCCACGCTTCGGGTGCAGTGTTTATTGATTGCATGTCTACTGCTATGCTGTTAGAAGATGCCTACCGCCAGCAGCAGCAGGCTGTCCGCGAAGAACTGGGGGATGTACCTTTTCTGGGATTTCGCAGTCATGGGGTGCTGGCACGTCTGAAAGGGCAGATTTCCGGTCACTTTGAATGCTCGGTGGGGGCATGTATCTTACCCGGTTAGGAAGTTCGTTTGATGGCTGAAGATTATCGAGATCATCTCATTGGCATGATGACCGCCCCCACGTTGGAAGCAACCATCGCGCTGGGGCTTGAAACGCTGCATCATTTGGTGGAGACGGCAGCGGCGGCGCTGCTCTTATGGGACATTGACCTGGATCGTTATATTATCGGCGAAGTATCGACACGATCACATCAGGAATCACCGCAGTTTCGCCGCCTGGCGCTGCGTGCAGGATTAGCGGCTTATCGGCAAAACGGACGTGATGCGCGCTGTCTGGAAGAGAAACTGTATTATGAGCCGCTGAATACGCCGGATGGTCGCCATGTGGGCGCCTTTCTGTACACAATCTACGCCATAAGCCCTGCTCCCATGTTTACACACCAGCGCGGTTATTCGCAACTGGTGCGTGCGATGACCCGCTCACTCTGGGTGATGACTCGCATCGAACAGGCGGATAACGAACATGCCCAACTCGATGCAGAACGCGAACGCCTGCAACAGCTTCTGTATGCGGTCGATCAGCAGCAGCAGACGATTGATCGACTGCTGACTGTGGAGCGACAGTTTTCGGCTTCGCTGGAAACGCAGGTGGAAGAACGTACCACTGCCCTACGTGACGCCCAGGCGCGGATTGTTCACAGCGAAAAGCTGGCAGTGATTGGTCAGCTTGCTGGCTCACTGGCGCATGAAATCAACAATCCTTTGCAAGCGATCCAGAGTGGGCTGGGGCTGGCAATTGCAGAACTGGAAAGCGGGCATACCGGCTCTGTCTACGATGATCTAGTGGTGATCCAAACCGAACTGGAACGCATTCAGGCGATTTTCCGACAGATGCTGGATTTCAACCGTCCGGCGCAGGGGGTGCGTGAACCGCTTGACCTGAACGCGATTTGTGAAGGGGTGCGGGTGCTGCTGCGTAAACGCTTGCAAGAATCCCACATCAAGCTGCATCTGGAACTGGAGTCATCGCTGCCAATCACATGTGGCGATAGCAATCAGATCAAACAGGTACTTATCAACCTGATTCTGAACGCTGCCGAAGCTATGTCACAAAGCGGGGGCAGCATTATTGCCCGCACAAAAAGCACCAGCCAGGCAGTAAATCTCTGCGTTGAAGACTCTGGCTGTGGCATCCGCCCGGATCATCTGAAACACCTGTTTGAGCCGTTCTTTACAACGAAAACACGCGGCTTAGGGCTGGGACTGGCGATTTCACGGGAAATTATCGAACAC
>Ga0163150_10005095_pt1 | contig 17114 bp, 10 predicted proteins | sample OliLakLV19P2IB_FD_148628 | JGI IMG/M metagenome (GOLD analysis project Ga0163150, IMG submission 148628) | Freshwater microbial mat bacterial communities from Lake Vanda, McMurdo Dry Valleys, Antarctica - Oligotrophic Lake LV.19.P2.IB | ecosystem: Environmental > Aquatic > Freshwater > Lake >...
TTCTCAGTGTCACTCTTTTCGAGAAAACGCCCATTCTACGGGCCTTCGACGATGATGACTCCCAAGAAAAATCGCCCTCATTTTCTAACCAGTTGAATCTGCTCGACTTCTAGCCGGACACTAGTGGTAAGGCCCATTCAAGCTTGATGTGATGTTTCCGCTCTTTTCCACCGCCGCAGTGTTCTACCGCGACATCGCGGATCGAATAATTGCGGAAGGATATAATACCCGAATGCGCCGCCTGGTCCTCCTTGCGTTTTTCGCCTTAGCGCTGGTGTGGGCTCAATTTCGCGAATCGGGAGCTCCAGAACTTCATGCTCGTCTCGACCTAACCATCGACCCTGTCATGCCGGCGCGCGTCTACCTGTTCAAGGATAACCAGCCGTTCCGCCTGAGTCCGATCCAAGCGGTGATGCCGCTGCACGTCGACCGGTTCTATCGAGAGCGGCTCTGGACCAGCTCGCCATCTCCGGACACCCTGGAGGTGACCTGCGCCGAGCAGTCGCACTTTTTCCTTCTGAAAGGGCGCGGATCTTTCAATCTGCCCCAGGGCCACTACCGAGTGGAAGCCTACCGCGGATTGTTCTACACTCCTGCCAGCGGGGAGTTTGACTTGCGAGCCGGTGAACCGAGCCGCGTAGCCTTGAAGCTGGAAGACTGGACCGGCGGAGCGTCGAAGAATTGGATCTCCGGCGACGATCACATCCATTTGACTCGCTCGCGCCAGGATGACGACGTATTCTTGAGCTGGCTTCAAGCCGAAGACCTGCACGTGGGGAATTTCCTGCAACTGCAGCGGCAGATGGATGCCGCGGTGCAGTACGATTTCGGTCCTAAGGGTGAAGCGCGCCGCGATGGTTACTCGATCCGTCCGGGCCACGAATCGCGCAGCCATGTCTTCGGTCACATCGCTTTACTTGGCGGGCGAGAGCTGATCCGGCCTCTAAGTGTAGGCTCGGATCTCTCGAACGCCGGCGAACTGTATCCTTTTCCGTCGGCGTTGTTCGACCAAGGGCGTCGCCGCGGAGCCACGGTCGGGTTCGCGCATTTCAACGGCAGTACGGCACAAAACACGATGCTGATGGATCTGGTTCTCGGGCGCTTGGACTTCATTGAGATCTTCCAGTTCGGGGTGCTGAAAAGCCAGCAGTGGTATGAGCTGCTGAATGCCGGGTTTCACGTGACCGGCATCGCCGGCAGCGATTTTCCGGTTTCGTTGAATAACCTGAAACCATGGCCGCGCTGGCTCCCTTTGCTTGGGCCGGAGCGGACGCTGGTGAAAGCACGCGCCAACGGAATGCCATACGATGCCTGGGCTGCCGGGGTGCGCGGCGGCAATGTTGTGGTGAGCAACGGGCCGCTACTCGACATACAGGTGGACAAGGCAACCGGCGCAACTACAGCATCTGCAAGTTTCTTCCGGCCGCTCACCAACGTCGAAATCGTGAGCAATGGGGTCGTGCTTGCATCTGTCCGCGGCGACGGCAATCGCACGAAGCTTACAGTATCCACACAGCTCAAATGCAAGCAGAGCTGCTGGGTCGCCGCACGCGCCGGCGCCCAGAAGAGCGCCGGCGAGCCGGACATTCAGGCGCACACCAATCCGGTCTATCTGCCGGTCGGAGGAAAGCCTGTCATGATCCGCGAGGCTCGCGAATCGCTGGTAAAACAATGGGAGTCGCAGCTCGCCTGGTACAGATCTGCTTCACTCCCGTTTCGCGACGACGCTCGGCGGCGTGAGTTTTTCGACGATGCCGAGCGGACGCTCAGCGAGCTACGCCGGCCGCTCGCCATGCCGTAGAATCCTATCGGTCTACTTTCCAAAAGCAGTTGCCTGAATCTTGCACACGTGTGTGATAGAGTCTCGTTCACCGTGATGGGTAATCGCGTGAAGCAGGGAGGGTACAACTTTGAAGATCATATCGAAGCATTCTCTTGGCGTATCGTTTTTGTTGTGTGCAGCGGTCTGTTGGTCGCAGACCGATCGCGGCAGCATCCGAGGCACTGTCCTGGATCAAACCGGAGCGATGGTTCCTAACGTGACAGTCACCGCAACCAATATCGGGACCGGCGTGGTCTCCACCACGGCGTCCTCGACCGCCGGCGCGTACAACTTTCCGGCGCTGCAGTCTGGCGGGTATAGGATCGGTGTCTCTCAATCGGGGTTTAAGAAACTCGTCCACGAGAACATACAAGTGACTGCAGCGTCTGTGATCGGCCTTGATTTGGCGCTCGAGATCGGTGATGTCGGCACGACCGTGAGCGTCAGTTCGGAGGCTCCGTTGTTGCAAACGGAAACGAGTTCGACCGGCACCACGATCGACAACAAAGCCTTCGTGGATCTGCCCCTCTCCTCGGCGGGCGGGCGGCGGTCCAATGGATACCTGCTGCTGGTGCCCGGCTACGCCGGATCTCCTGGAGGGTTTACCGACAGCATCAACGGAGGCCAGGCAAGCACCAAGGAGATGCAGTTGGAGGGCGCCTCGCTGGTCACACAAGAGATCACCGGCGATGGCCGCAATGTCACCTTTCCACCAGACGCGGTGCAGGAGATGTCGGTCGCGACCAGCGGCTACTCCGCCGAATATGGGAACTCGGGAGGCGGGGTGGAACGGTATGTCTTGAAATCGGGCACGAACCAGCTCCACGGCAGCGTTTATGAGTTCCTTCGGAATGAAGCCTTCGATGCCCGCGGCTTCTTCAATACCGTCACCGCCGTTCATCGGGAGCACGAGTTCGGTGGCACCCTCGGCGGGCCGGTAATTCTCCCGAAGCTCTATAACGGCGGGAATAAGACGTTCTTCTTCTATTCCTTCAATGGATACACGTTCTCCGCGGCGAATAGGAACGCCATCCTGTCGACGCCCACGCAAGCGTTCCGCGACGGCAATCTCTCCGCGTGGCCGCAACAGATTTACGATCCCGCGACCACCACTCAGCTCGCCGACGGCAGTTTTACGCGACAGCCGTTCGCCGGCAATATCATTCCCGCAGCTCGAATCGACCCGGTTGCGAAAGCAATACAGGCGCTATACCCGCTGCCGCAGCTTCAGGTCGTTTCCAACAACTACAACGCGATTGTTCCCCCCAACTCGAATGAGAAATGGACCCATACCGCAAAGGGAGACCACAACTTTAACGGTAGCCATCACGTGAGTCTTAGCGCCGTGTACACCTCCAACCCCATGGACGCTGCCGGAAACGGGCTCCCCTATCCGATCGGGGGACAGCTCGTTCAGCCATTCGGATATAAGTTCGTTCGAAGCTCCTACGACTGGACCCTGACGCCCACCATGCTCAATCAATTCCGCTTGGGTTACAACTGGCAACGACAGAATGTGGATCCTGCCACAAGGTTGGACGGCTGGCCGCAGAAACTCGGTCTCAAGGGCATGGAACTGGCCTCAGGTATGTTTCCGAACATTGGCCTTGGGTCGGTGGCGTCTTCAACGGGAGCCGCGAGGCCGTACACCGATCGGGCCTCGACGACCTGGACCTTCAGCGACGCATTGTCCTGGAACAAGGGCGCCCATAATTTCAAGTTTGGCTTCGAACAACGGCGCTTGAACACGGTCTATGTCATCCAGAAAAATGTCGCCGCCCTCACCTTCTCTCGAAACCAGACGGCGCGGCCGGGGAGCCTGGGCAATACCGGAGTGGAGTATGCGAGCTTTCTGCTTGGCCAGGTAGATTCGGGACTGTTGCCAATTCGAGGCGATTTTTTCCCGATTGAGAGGACGGGCACGATTGCGCTGTATGCGCAAGACGATTTCAGGGTGTCGTCTCGATTGACCGTCAACTACGGACTCAGGTTCGATGTACTAACACCGACGACGGAAGCCCATAACTGGTACAACCTGATCAATACAACCCTCCCGAACCCGTTTGCCGGCAACCTTCCGGGTGTATACGTTTTCGCCGGGCAGAACGGCGCGGGGAGCAGCCTCCCTCCCGGAGACAAGATCTCAATGAACTTTGGTCCGAGACTGGGCTTCGCATACAAGCTGAACGAGAAGACCGTGGTCCGCAGCGGTTACGGTATCAGCTATTTTCAGACCGGCGCTTACGGCGGCGGGAACAACACCGGTTTTATGGACGGATACTGGATCGATAGCACGGCCGCGTCGCCGGATCAGCTAAGCCCGGCTTATACGCTGGCGCAAGGATTTCCGGCAAGTGCGACAGTACTTCCGCCATTCCTATCTCCATGCTGGTGGACTTGCCGAACGGAAAGAGCCTGGTTGTGGCAGGGCAGAAGTCGGGGAGTAGTCTGGGCGTACGATCCGGATAAGAAAGGCGAGCTAGTCTGGAGGTCCGATATCAGCCGCGGCGAGATCACTTTTGGCGCGGCCGCCGACGAGGAGTATGGCTATTTCGGTATGAGGGGCGGCGCCCTTGCAGCAATTCGGTTGCGGGACGGCGTCGAACAGTGGAACACCTATATCGATCCTCAGGAGTCTATGCCGTCGCGCCGAGGCGTTAGCGCGGCGGTGAGCGTGACCCCCGGAGTGGTTTTCACCGCCGGGCTCGACGGGTCGCTGCGCGCTTTCTCCGCCTTTGACGGAAGGCCGCTGTGGCAGTACGACACGTTGAAGGAAGTCAAGACGGTTAACGGCGTTGTTGGAAAAGGAGGCTCCATCGGCGCCGCCGGTCCAATCATCGTCAACGGTATGGTGTACGTCACCTCCGGTTACATCGGATTCCAGCGCGGCCAGCCAGGGAAACCTGCTGCTCGCCTTCGGGCCGCCGAATCAGTAAGCATCGAAAGTGAGTATTAGCGCATGAATAGTCGAGCATTGGGAATAGCGGCGCTGGCAGCTGCAGCGCTGGCTGCCTTGGCGCAGACGTCCTCACCTACCAGGATGACAGTGGAAATCATGCGCGGCCCGGCATGGGGCCGGTTGCGGACCGCCGCGCCTCTGATTTTCGCGGGAACTGTTCCAGGACGTGGGGGCGGAACGCGGCCAGCCCCACCGACATCCTGGTTTATCACTACGCCTCTCGATAGCCTGGGAGCAGCGACATTCTTCGATGCGATGGACAAACAGGACCCGCTGTACATCCTCTCGGCCGAGGGATCGAGCGCCCAAAGGGTCAGTTCGGATATTCCCAAACCTCTCGACTACCACCTGACGCAGAAAGAGCTGGAAGCGGTGAAGGCCAAGCTCGCGGCAGCGCATGCAGAGCGAATGGTGGCTTACAAAGTCTCCTCGCTCGGCTCCGATGAGGCGGATAGCAGGAAGCTGTTCGAGTTCGCGAAGAGCCTCAACGTTGTCACGATCGTCGCTGAGAACGCTGCCGGATCGCTTGCGCTCATCGACAAGCTTGCAAATGAGTACAACATTAACGTGGCGCTTTCGAAGCCTACCGATGCGCAGAGTCTCTTGAAAGCCGTGGACGGGCTCAGCAACAAAATAGGCGCCTGCGTCGATACGGGTAGCTGGATGGAACAGGGCATTAAGCCGGTGGATGGCCTGGCGGCCTTCAAGGACCGCGTCATGGCCGTGCGCCTGCGAGACCGGAGCGCTCTCGGGAAAAAGGGACGGAACGTGACGCTGGGCAAAGGCGCCGGCGGGATATCGGACTTCCTATTCGCGATGTATAAGGCCGGCGTCAAGCCGTCGTTCGTTTCGGTCGAATACACCGGATCGGGCGATCCGGGCGCCGACCTGTCCAAATCGCTCGACGGCTTCGAGGCTGAGTTTCAGCGGGTCGCGGCCGACCGGGTCGGCGATCTCTCACGATCTACTCCCATACGCGGGCAGGAGCGGCTGTCGGAGAAGGATCGCGCGGGTGTCATGGCTGCTGTTCCGGCGGAGGCTCCGGCAAAACCAAAGAAGCCGCGAAAGCTGCTCGTCGTCGATCTGCAGGTCGGCTATGGGGGGCACGGTTCGATCCCGGCCGCCAATATGGCGCTCGAGCTATGGGGACGCAAGACCGGCGCCTTCACGCCGGAATTCTCCAACGATCTCGACAATTTGAAGTACCCGAAGATCCGGGAATACGACGCCATTTTCCTGAATAACACCGTGGGCCAGATTTTTCCCGACCCGCAAGTCCGCGCCGGATTGCTTCGCTACATCCGGGAAGGAGGAGGTCTGGCCGGCTACCACGGCGCTCCTCACGCGTCGGCGGATTGGGCGGCTTTCGGCGAGATGCTTGGTGGACGGCTCGGCAGCCACCGCACTCCCGAAGAGAAGGCCACACTTAAGTTCGACGATCCCAAGAGCCCGCTAACGGCGGCGTTTCAGGGCAAGCAGCCCGTGTGGTCCGACGAATTTTACCGCTTCACCACTCCGCCGTTCTCGCGAGACAATGTTCATGTCTTGCTCAGTTTCGACACTGCCAAGACAGATATGCATCAGAAGCCGGACTGCCTCATCTGCGATCGCGACGACAACGACATCGCTGTCGCCTGGATTCGCAGCTATGGCAAAGGCCGCATTTTCTACACGTCGATCGGCCATACTCCTGCGCTATTCGAGTCGCCGGAAATGGCTAAGTTCCTGCTGTCGTCGATTCAGTTCGTTCTCGGGGATCTGGACGCGGATACGACCCCAAGCGCAAAAGCGACTGCGAAGTAGGTCATAACCCAGATTCCTTACTTCTGTAAATCTCTTGGGCTTTGCGAAATAGTTGAACAACTTCCGCCCTGCGCTCCGGCGTCGAGAAACGGCCCTGCTCCTGGACCGTTCGGATCAGCTTCTCGATCCAGTCAATGTAGAATCGGGCATCCTCTCGCGAATAAATCGGCTTGTCTCCGACGGTCACGTAAACCGGGCTGGTATGGGCGAACGCATAAGCATCGTTCATCACCAGCCGGTGCCCTGGACCGAGAACGCGCAAAGCCACCCAAGAGCTCTGTGTCAGCGTGATCTCCCTGGAGAACGGCCGGGACCAGTCCGCAACGCTAGCCACAGGCTTTCCGTTCACAATCACTTCCACCTTGTCGACGGAAACCTGGGAGCGCACGCTTCCTCGGACTCGAACTTTGTGCCCGGTGTTGCCGGGTAGCCGAATTTCGTCGCCGGGCTCGTGGCCATCGACGGTGAAGGACAGCATGGGACCATTTGTTATAAAGCTGCGGCCGCGTTTGTAGCTCTGAGCCCAATTCTCGGCCGTCATCGATCCGTCTAGCCGTGCGTAAACACGACCGCCTCCTGGATTGTAATGGTCAGTGAGATTCGTGAACGAGTCTGTGCCGGCCGAGGCGGCCAGCCGGAAGCCGCAGTTCAGCAGCCGGTACCAAAGCTCCATGCCGACATCTTCCGACCAATTACTCAGCACATCCATGGCGTCGATCTGACCTAGAGCCAGGTCCACTGGAAGTTCGCGCGCACTGGCGCCCTCTACGGTCGCGGCGTGGCCAGGGTGCGCGTAGGTCACCGCCCCGCCCTGTTTCCGGGCCGCCTCAGCCTGAGTCAAATTTGGCGGATAGTCCTCCCAGTTAGGCGTGTCGGGAAATCCAGTGTAAATCGGTTGGATGAGTTTCTTCAGGTTGAATAAGCACATATGCCCGTAGGTCCCGCGGTTCCGCATTTCTTCATTCCAATACATGATGTACCGCGGCTGGCTAAGGGCGTGGGGTTTCCCTTCGAAGAGGGCCTGGTCATGGACAAAAGAGCCCTGGGAGTTGGCCACCATCAAATTTGCGTAGTTGAGATCTTCGGCGAGGGTCTGTAAACGAACGTCGGCTGGGGTGATGAACTGCTTATTGACTGAGCTGTAGTTGGCGTGAATGTGAGCGTCGGCGGAATACCAGCGCGAGGCGGCCATGTGGGTCCAGCGTTCCAACCGGAGCGATACCTGGTGGATCTTTCCCGGAACCAGCTGCATCGTTTGCCGCGCCAGTTTATACTCGATGCCGCGTGTCGCTTCCACGATCGTTTCCCCGGCCGGCAGTTCGATCTCGAAAGCAGTGTCGGCATGGAAGAATTGCTCGGCTGGCTCGGCGGCAATCCGGCTGTAGGATCCTCGCGGCGCATAGCCGAGACCGTCTGAAGCCGTGAGATAGACGCGCGCTGCAGTCGCCTTACGGTTCTCGTCGAGGAGAGAGACACGCAGTCTGACCAGAGGCCGCACGTCGAGAGCAACCTCAAATGGCTCGGCCGCGCCATCCACTGAGAACCTTCGGGTGAATCGTCCGACCGCGGCTTCGGAAACCTTCAGGAGATACCCGGAAGAGATCTTGGTGTCACGGTTCACCACGATCACAGTCAGGTTGAAGGCGCGGCCTGCGGAGACGACCAATGGTTCCCGGGGCGTACGCCAGTTTAGTCGGCCACCGCTGATCTCGCCCCGCACGAGGTGAGGCGCTTCCAGCGTATCGAACTCGCGGAGTTTGAACTCCCACCTCTCCCGGAATCCTCGCAATTGCCTCATCCGATCTCGAATATCGCGGCGACGCATCAGCAGCCGAGCCATGTCGCCAAATCCGACTTCTCCTTCGATGTCCACCTGCTCCAGGCCGTCCCGAGTGACCCAGAATGTCTGGAAATCCGGGCGGGGCCGCGGAGACGCGACCGTGCCCTGTCCCTTTGAAACCGGTGGATCGCGCACCAGCGCAAGCAGCAGGAGAATCAAGAAGCCGAGAGAAATCAACCACCGGCTCCTCATGTGGACAGGCATTCGACGGTCAGCGCAGGGACTTCACGAGGTTTGAGGTTTCTCGCATGAGCAGTTCGGAAGCGCCAATGCCATATGGGGTCATGTCCACCTCGTAGCCCCCCTGCGAATATTCCGATTCGATTGGCATGTAGCCCCCGCCTTTGCCATTCGAGTAGGCGCAGAACAACGTGACTGGGAAAGGAGACGCCTTCTTCACAGCGGCGCCGATCTCCGCGAACGGCTCGCCGGGCATCGCTACGATCGCTATGTCGCCGATGCGAAGCGCCTGCACGTCAACTTGCACTGTCTTCACGGTTCGGGGCTGCTTGTATCTCTCGAGCAAGTCGGCCCAGCGGCGCAACCGCGCCTCGGCTTGGGATTTCCGCCATGCGTCGGCGGACTTGCTCACTTCGTCTAAATTTTTCTGGGCTTGCGCAGTCAGAGTGGCCATACGGCCGATATCCTGGGCCGTGTACTGACGGGCTGGTAGCTCAAGTGTCTTTTTTGCGAATTTCAGCGTAGTTTCCCGTGGACCCTTAACGCGCATGCGCTCGATTGTGCCGAACGCGGTCGACTCGATGTGGCCTTCGACTGTTTTCTGGCGAATCACGGTATCGGTGCGCATGGCAAGCGCTGTGGCTTCCAGCCCGAGAACCGTCCCCAGCCGGTGTGCAACTTCGATATCGCCGGTTCCTCCTTCCATTGGGCCCTGGTTCCCCGCGGCCCCCTGCAGATAAAGCGCGGTTACCCCTGGCATGGCGCGTTCGATCGTCTTTCGAACCATCCCGATCCAGTCGGGAGAAATCAACTTGTTTTCGTACGTCAGGACGGTGCCGTGACACTGAAAATTCACCAGCACGGCATACGGTTTTCCTTGGGCGTCGTCGATGCGGACTACCACCAGCTCGCGATCGACAAAGCCGTCCGGGTTGGTTCCCACTCCGGCCGGGATGTCACCGTGCGCGCGAACGCGCCGGTTTATGTTGATGCTGCCGGTTCCCTTCATGCCGTACGCGTGGACGGGACGCAATTTCGCGTTGGCTTCAACAATGATCGCCACGATCTTTTCCTGCGTCATAGCCCGGTAAGCGTTCACGACACTCTGGTACTTGGCCGGGTCGGCGCCCACCGGTCCCTTGGCGGAAGTGAAGCTCGGTCCGGAGTGAGTGTGCGTGGCGTTGATGCGGATGTGATCTTCCGGGATGCCGGTTTTGAGGGCAGCGTCTCGAACCGCCGCTTCCAGCCTCCCTGCGGCGAGAGCATCGATTTCCACTATTGCGAACTTCTGCTGCCCCTGAGACAGTACGATCGCGGTCGCTAACATTCCCGCAGGATCGATGCCTACCGACTCGACGTGAGTTTGCGAGCCCCAGTTCATCTGGGCGATGACAGACGGCGGCGTGATATCGGCGCGGGCCACCCCGGCTAGGAGCCCGGATGGCTTCGAATCCTTCGGGCCTTGTTCGACAACGTCCGCGGGGATACTGCTCAAGTGCCCGAGCAGGCCCATCATCGCGAGCGACAGATGAAGACGCTTCATATTGCCAGTGATTATAGTCCGGTAACGGGCGGAAGATCAAGTGATAACATATGACCTTGTGGCCGAGAGGAATCGAGGGATTCTTTAGAAAGTGAGTCTTCCTGATATGATTTCTAGGTGGGTTGCGCAAAATGAGCCAAGTCGGGACAACGTCTAAGCGCAGTTTTCGGCGAGGACGGCTAAGCGGGCAAGTCGTCGACGAGTTGGAACGGGCGATCAGGGAAGAGTTTTCCGAACCGGGTACTCGTCTTCCGAAAGAGGCGGATCTGGCCGACCGCTTCCGCGTGAGCCGCATCGTGATTCGGGAAGCAATGAAGATCCTGGAAGAGCGCGGAGTGGTGAGTGTGCGCGCCGGGCGCGGCACGATAACTGTTGCGCCGTCTCCGGACCGGGTCAAAGAGGCGCTGCTGCGGCTGTTTCGAGACCAACCGATTCCGACGTTGAGCGAGATGGAGCTCATGATGGAGTTGCGCGAAGTTTTGGAAGAAACGGCAGCGGGGCTAGCCGCTATCCGGGCCACTCCGGAAGACCTGCAAAAGATCGCCGCCGCGTTGGCCGATATGGACGCTCCGGGCCGGAGCGTGCAGGAGACGGTCGACGCCGATCTTCGATTTCACGTGGCCGTGGCCGAAGCTGCCCACAATCGGTTCTTCCAAATGGTCCTCGAGCCGCTGACGCAGGTTTTTGTCCAGCAGATGAAGTTGACTGATATCCATACCGTTGGAGTGGACGTGCACCGTCATGTCTTCGACAAAATCGCAAAGGGTAATCCCGTGGCCGCACGCCAGGCCGTGCGGCGCTTGATGCAGAGCACCCTGAAGCACACCAAAATCACGCTTCTCCTGCTCTCCTCCAATGGCCAGTAGCAGTTCGTCCATTTTTGTTGACTTTAATAGCTTCAGTAACATATGATGTTAGAGATTTGAGGATAAGTTGAGGCTCACTTCCCGGCAGGAAGAACTCCTGCGCCACACATTCATCGATTACTATCCGACCGCTGACTTTTTAGAGAATCCCCTTATTATCGATCGCGCTGAGGGCCTGTATTTATGGGACGCGGAAGGCAAGCGTTACTTCGACGCGATCGGTGGGATCTTTGTGGCCAGTCTGGGACATCGCCATCCCCGCGTCATGGAGGCGATGCGCGTCCAGATGGAGCGGGCGACCTTTGTTCCTCCGCTGCACTCGATTTCCAATGTCACGCTCGATTTCGTGGAGCTGGTGGGCGCAATTACGCCGGGAAAGCTGAACTTCGTGAAGCCGGTAAGCGGAGGGTCCGAAGCCGTCGAATCGGCGATGAAGTTCGTACGGCAGTATCACAAGCAAACCGGTTCTCCCGGCAAGTATAAATTTGTGAGCCGGTACCACAGTTATCACGGAGGCACGTCCGGCGGAATGGCGGCCAGCGGGAACGGCTCGCGCAGGTCGAAGTTCGAGCCACAAATGGCCGGTTTCCTGAAGGTATTCCCGCCGACCCACTATCGCGACAGCTTTGCGTCGTGGGACGAGGCCAATCGTTTCGCCGCCGAGAGCGTCGAGGACGTGATAATCCACGAGGACCCCGACACAGTTGCGGGCGTGATCGTCGAGCCGATCGGCAACACGGGCGGCATCATCACTCCGACCGATGAATACTTCCAGATCCTCCGCGGAATCTGCGACCGCTACAATGTTGCGCTAATCTTCGATGAGGTCATCACCGGATTCGCCAAGACCGGCCGCATGTTCGCCGCACAGACCTTCGGCGTGACGCCGGACCTGCTCTGCGCGGGAAAAGGCATTTCCTCCGGCGCAATCCCGCTCGGAGCCATGATCGCCCGGGAAGACATGGCAGAGGCTTTTTCGGGACCGGCCGGCAGCAACGTGAACTTCGCTCATGGACATACCTTCGCGGGTAACCCTCTAGCGTGCGCGGTTGGCATTGCCGTGATCAACGAAATCGTCGAGAAGGAACTTTGCGCGAAAGCCGAGAGACTCGGCGAGTACCTCGCGTCCAGGCTGGCCTGCTTGAAGAAATTTGGAGTTGTTCGTGAGATCCGCGGCAAGGGTATACTCCGCGGTGTAGAATTCACCAATCCCAATCTAGGGAAGGCGCTCAAGAAGACGGCGCTGAATAATGGAATCATCCTTCGAATCGATCCCGCCTGGTTCGCGGTATCGCCGCCGCTCATCGCCGAAGAGGCGGACATCGACGAGATGTGCGATCTCATCGAGAAGAGTATAAGAGACGCGCTTGAAGTCGCGCGGACCTGATGGGGTTTCGCTACCCGTCAGGTGAGCCCTGGACCCTTGTAAACAACCATCATGAAGAATACGAAGCGCACCGAGATTGCGTTAGTCGCGCTCATGGTTTCACTTGTCATGATGAGCTACGTCAACCGGACTGCGATGTCTATCGCCGGTCCATCCATCATGAAGGAGTTCGGGCTGACGGCGACGCAACTGGGCACGATTTACTCAACGTTTATCCTGAGCTATGCGGTTCTGATGGCTCCTGGCGGACGGATGGCGGACCGCTTCGGCGCGCATCGGGTGCTAACGCTCACGTGCTTTCTCACGGCCGGGCTAACCGTGCTGACTGCTCTGGCCGGGTATCCCGCGGTTCACGCGGCGCTTGGCGTCCTGCTCACGTTCCAGGCGATTCGATTTGTCCTGGGGGCGGTCACCGCGCCGCTGTTTCCGGCCTGCGGCCGCATGACCGCCAGCTGGTTTCCCAGTTCCAGGTGCGCCCACATCCAGGCGATCGTTATGAGCGGAGCGCCTTTAGGCGCGGCGATCACGCCCCTTCTTTTGGCCCCCGCCGTGGCATCGTACGGTTGGCAGATTACCTTTTACATGTGCGGAGCGGCGACGGCCCTGGCCGGTGTGATCTGGTGGAGATTCGGAGGCGAGCAGGCGGCGGGCAGTTCTACCCGGATTACCGCTGGAAGTCCCCGCGCCTGGCGTTCGCTGCTGCGCGACAGAAGCCTGATTTTCCTGAGTGTCGGCTACTTCGCGCTCAACTATTTCGAGTACATCTTCTTCTATTGGATGTACTATTACTTCGGCGAAATTCGAAAAGTCGGCGCCACGCAAAGCGCAGCCTATACCACCATCCTGCTGTTGACGATGGCGGTTGCCATGCCAGCTGCCGGATGGTTTTCGGACCGTCTGATTCCAAGGTTCGGCGCGACTGCGAGCCGCCGGGCCATCTCGGTCGGCGGGATGGGTTTAAGCGCCATCCTACTATTGGTAGGGACGAGTGTGGAGAGCGAATACGCAATGGTCGCCATGTTGTCGCTCGCGCTCGGCTGCGCATCGGCTGCGGAAGGGCCGTTCTGGGCGGCGGCTATGGACGCCGGAGGATCGAACGCGGGAGCCGCTTGCGGGATTCTGAACGGGATCGGCAACGCCGGCGGATTCCTCGCCCCGATCCTTACACCGTACTTGGCGCAGCGCGCGGGTTGGTCCGCCGGAATGTATTTCGGGAGTTTGGTGGTTTTCGTTGGCGCGGCGAGTTGGTTCTTCGTGCGCACGGCGCGCGTAACGGAAGCCGCGCCGGCGCCCGCTAGTTAGGGAGGACGGTCATGTTCACGCCACTACAAAACCGCCGGCGCTTCTTAAGCCGCACTATTTTCCTGCCGTCGTTGGTGTGCAAGCTCTATGAACAGGCTGAGCCACTACTTGCTGCACAGACGGCGGGCGTGCCGGTCTACGATCTCCTGATCCGCGGTGGACGCCTCATCGATCCCTCGCAGAACCTTTCGGCGGAACTCGATGTTGCCATCCTCGAGGGTAAGGTTGCGCGCATAGCGGCAAACATCGCCGAATCCCAAGCGCGACAGGTGCTCAATGCGAAGGGAATGATCGTCACGCCGGGTCTGGTCGACATACACGTGCACGTGTACGATGGAGTCGCCCCCCTTGGCATCCCGGCCGATCCTAATTGCATCGCAAAAGGCGCAACCAGTGTGGTGGACGCAGGTTCAGCCGGCGCTCACACGTTTCCCGGTTTCAGGCAATACGTCGTGCGGATGGTTGAAACGCGCGTCTATGCCCTGCTCAATATCTCTGTCATCGGTCAGTCAACGCTTTCCGACGGCAATCAGTTTGGCGAATTGCTTGATTTGCGCTATGCCAATCCCAAGCTCGCCATCCGCACTATCGAACAGAATCGGGACGTAATTCTGGGAGTCAAAGTTCGGCTCACCGAGAACATTGCCGGTCAGAACGATCTGCGGGCGCTGGGCTTGGCGAGGGAAGCCGCAGATGCCGTCGGTTTGCCCCTAATGATACACATCGGCGCGACGTATTCGCCATTGCCAAAGATCCTCGCCATGTTAAAGACCGGGGATTTGGTGACTCACAGCTTCCATGGCCGCGAAGGAGGGATCCTCGACAATCGCGACCGAATTCTGCCCGAGGTTCGGCGGGCTATCGAGAACGGCATCCTGCTCGATGTCGGCCATGGCGCTGGAAGCTTCTCCTTCGGCATTGCCGAGAAGGCGTTTGCGCAGGGCGTTCTGCCGGGTACGATTTCGAGCGATGTCCACCAAGGCAATGTCAACGGACCGGTCTACGATTTGGCGACGACGCTGTCCAAGTTCCTCCATATGGGAATGAGTTTGGAGGAGGTCATCCGGCGCGCCACCTCTAACCCGGCGGATGCTCTGAAGTTCCCTTCCGGAACGGGCTCTCTGAAAGTGGGAGCGGCCGCGGACGCCGCGGTATTCGAGCTGCGCGAAGCCCCCTGGGAGATGGTCGATTCCGTGCGCGAAAGGCGTCCGGGGAAGTGGCGGCTAAGGCCGATGGCGACGATGAAGGCCGGCAAGATTTATGGGAACTCCGTGATTCCGGTTTATCAATAGAGCGATCGTGAAACCGATTTTGGAGGAGACAGTGAAAACATTCCGGTTCGCGATTCTGCTTACCGCTTTGACGATCGGCTTGCTCGCAGCCGGCTCCTGCGCGAAAAGGAGCGCCATGCGGCAGCCCGGGACCCGGCCGCTCAACGTGCTCCTCATCACCGCCGATGACCTGGGTCTCCAACTAAGTTCCTATGGCGACACGGTAATTCGGACTCCCAACCTCGACAAGCTCGCGGCGGGCGCGGTGCAGTTCGACATTGCCTACGTGGCTCAGGCCTCCTGCAGCTCGTCGCGCTCCGCGTTGTTCACCGGGTTGTTCGTTCACAGCAACGGCCAGTACGGGCTGACGAACTCCTCGGAATTTTCGCTGCATCCGCACCTGCACAACGCTGTCATTCCCAATATTCTCAAGCGGGCAGGTTACCGCACCGGCATCATCGGCAAGCTGCACGTCGCTCCGGAAGAGAGTTTCCAGTTCGACCAGGATGGACTCAAGGGTGTTTCGATGTTTGACGTCAGCCACCGCGATGTCAAAAAATTTGCCAATTTTGCCGACGGGTTCATGAAGGAAGGCGGCGATCAGCCCTTCTTCCTGATGATGAGCTATGGCGATCCCCACGCCGCAATGGACGCGGAGAAGAACTGGGGGTTTCTGGACCAGGTCGACGGAATTCCCGAAAAACCGATCGACCCAAGCGAAAAGACGATCTTTCCATTCCAGAAAATCGACTCGCCGGAGCAGCGCAAGCGCGTTGCCGGGTACTACAACGAGGTCCTGCGTCTCGACGCCGGCATCGGGATGGTGATGGATGTTCTGGAGCGCAATGGGCGCACGAACGACACGCTGATCATCTTCATCGGCGACCATGGCCCGCCGTTTGACCGCAGCAAGACGACCGTCTATGAAGCGGGACTGCGCGTGCCGTTCATTGTCCGCTGGCCGGGCGTGTCAAAGCCCATGCGTAGCCGCGCGATGGTTTCGACCGTGGATATTCTGCCAACCATTATCGATGCTGTTCGCGCCGAACCGGCAGTTGCCATGCACGGCCGGTCATTGCGGCCGGTGGTAAGCGCTGCCAACGCTCCGTGGCGCGAGTACCTGGTGGGCGAATTTCACATGCATGGACGCCCGTTTTTCCCGCGCCGCGGCATCCGGGACCAGCGCTACAAGCTGATCCACAATTTGCTGGCCGGCAAGCTGAGGCCAAACCGCCGCATCGATAGCGATATCGGCTACCGCCTTTCGCAGGAGGCTCGGTACAAGAATACCGACGTCGGCCGTGCCTTCGATACATTTGCCGACCCGCCGATGTTTGAGCTGTACGACCTCGAGACGGACCCCTGGGAGTTCCATAACGTCGCGGGAAAGGACGAGTACAAAAAGATTGAGGACCGCATGGCCAGCGCCCTCCTCGATTGGCGTAAAGAAACCAACGATCCGTTCCTCGATCCTCAGTTCCTGGACAAGCTGGCGACGCAAGTCAATGTGCCGCCGCCCCCCGCGCGGTAAAAGAATCGACGCTTAACGATTCGGAGGCGGCCCAAACGCGAACAGCAGATTTCCCGGCTGACCGCGCTGGAATCCGATGTAACCCGAGGTGACGTACACCATCCCGTTTACAATCGTGGCGCCGGCGGAACCGATTGACCCGCCTTTACCGGGGACGCCGTTGACGGTCTTAACCTCCGCCGTCGTGTCGTACTGCCAGAGCGGTCTTCCATCAAAGGTGGAAAAGGCGCGTAGCGTCCCGTCCAGGCAGGATACGAAAATCACCCCGGGAGTCACGCTCACAGCCGCACTGACGCCCCGATGGGACGCCATCGAGGGCTGCGGATCTAGATACGTGTTCCACTGCTCGACACCGTCCTTCAACCGCACCGCGGCCAACGCCCCGCCCTTCATGCCGAAGTAGCCGTATTCCTCGTCGGCGGCGCCGCCAAATAAGATGTCACCCCTGCTGATGTCGGACTTCCAAGCGAGCTCGCCCTTCTTGTCCGGATCGTAGGCCCAGACCACGCCAGATTTTTGTCCGGCTACTACCAGGCTCTTCCCGTTCGGCAAATCAACCAGCATCACGCCTGCCGAGAAGTCCCAATCGGGATTATTCTTCACTTCGGGA
>Ga0163150_10005096_pt1 | contig 17111 bp, 17 predicted proteins | sample OliLakLV19P2IB_FD_148628 | JGI IMG/M metagenome (GOLD analysis project Ga0163150, IMG submission 148628) | Freshwater microbial mat bacterial communities from Lake Vanda, McMurdo Dry Valleys, Antarctica - Oligotrophic Lake LV.19.P2.IB | ecosystem: Environmental > Aquatic > Freshwater > Lake >...
CCGTTGATTATGTATTTGAGACGGAAGCCATCCTTTACGACATCGATGATAGCACCAATGGTGACAAGGGAAGATGGTTTGGCATTCTCCTCATGTAATTTGATCTTCCCTTCCTTGCAAGATTACAAGTGCTCAAAATATCTTGGCTATCTCAATCATTACAGCACAATTTTTACAAATGGAATGTAAAGTATTTGCTGAAATTGAATATAAAACATTTAATTTGGAAATTGAAAACTATCTTGGGTTCCAGATATACCCCAATTCAGTCCAGTTTCATCTTTGTAAAGTTTAATGGAATTAGTTAATTTGAATGCATAGCACTCATCGTGATTGTATTCTTTAACCTTGTAATTCTTTCATTCTGAAAATTAGAATATTTGAACCCAACCCAAGACGAAGTGTGACCACTACAGGCCCCATTCCTGATTGTGCACTTATACGAGGGCAGTTGGTAATCAATGATACAACTACATGGAACAATCTCAGGATAAGCATGGAAGCTGGATCAGAAATCTTAGTTACGACTAGCTTGACTATAATGAATGGTACGTATATTTCAACTTGTGACACTTTGTGGAAAGGTATACGAACATCAACATTCGCTAGTCTTCACGCACTGGATTCCTATATAGAAGGAGCCGAGTTTGCTATGCGACTGGCTGGATACACCACTTTTGAATGTAGGAACAATAGGTTTATTGATAATTATATCGGAATATCAACAGGTAGTCCTTTCGAAGCGGATCAATCTGAAGTGTTAATCACACAGATTGGATTTTTAACAGGGTGTAAGTTTTATACTGAGGAGGGGCTTCCAATTCCTTATATAGGTCAATTTTACGCTCCTTCCTGGCCCACTTCACCTTCTCTGATACCCTATGATGTTGGATATGCTGCGATGTACCTTTCAGGGACTTCTGGATTGAACTTTGGGAATAGAAATGCCTCCAATGCTGGAAGAAATATGGTGTATAATATGCGAAATGGAATCATATCTCGTTTTTCTTTTATTGATGTATATAAGTCCACCTTTAGAAATTTTCAAGGTTCCATACCTGAGATTATGGTGCTGATCCAATCCTTGATATCAACCAAACAGGTATTGATTTATTTGAATCCATCACAAATATTGAATACAACTTGTTTGGCAATCTATTAAAAGGAGTCATTTCAAATCTTTCATCACAAACTATTCCATTTGACACTTTTGATATTGCCACCAGCCCTTCAACTATCATGTCAAGAGGTATAGAGGTGAGTTCACCTTCAGGCTTTACGGCCGTTGGAAACAGAATCAAACATGGATATTTAGGTATTTCCATATTAGGTACAAATGAACCTTTCCTCATCAAGAGTAATCAATTGACACGCAATATGGCAATGCGTCGCAATGCAGGTATTTCAATCATCGAAGCACGACTGTTTGAAATGGACCGAGGGCAGGTATTGCAAAATGTCACAACGACTGAAATTGGCCAGTCTGCATCCATAGGGATCGGACCCTCTGGCTGTCTTGCTGTGACTGTAAAGGAAAATGATATCTATTTTCCGGTGAGCTTGTATGCAGGTGCTCAAAATGCAGGAATCAGCGGATTAGGGTTGACTGCATGTAATATTGTTTATAACGATATTGTCGGTGCGACAGCCTACTAGTCTACCGTAGGTAATAGCGGTATTATCGTAACTACTTCTGCCTTTAATTTGATTTTTTGCAACGAGATGGATGATATGTACCGGGGTATGTGGCTGGTAGGTCCTAATGATATAACCAATGTCTCTGTCAATGTCTTTCAACAGGCAACAATTGGTTTGGAATTGTTAGGCCCCATGTCTATAGGTACCCAAGACCATAATGGTAATGAATGGTATGGAAATTATACCGGTGGGTTTGGTGGGTTTATTGCTGGTCCAAACCCTGCATTGACAGCTAGTTCGTCAAGGTTTATTATTGACACATTGGATGAAGCGCCTTGCGTGCTCAAACCATGCCCAATTGGACCAATGGCTGTTTCAGGTAATCAATGGTTTGAACACGATGATGGTGTGGGGAAGAGTTGCATCGCTCTTGATGACCCAGATTTTCCTATAGCAGATACACTTGCTGCATTGGTCAGATCTGAGCTTAATTTCTCAGATAGTGGAGTTGAGTACTTTGCTACACAATGTCCTTGGTTGGGAGGAAGGAGTTTGGTTTTGGGTCAGATATTATTTCATATGATATCAGACTCGACGTGGAGTAACACCCCATATGAGTGTATAGAAATGGGGAATGCCGGAAGTGGTGAAAATGCCAGGAAGGAAGAAAGAAATACAGCATTTCATACAGTAGTGTATCCCAATCCGGCATCAGGTTATATTTATATTGATTTGCCTTCAGGCTTTGCTGAAGTGCGCATATATGATGCATTAGGTAGATTGAAAATGATCGAAAGTACATCTGGAAAGCGAATCAGTCTGGATGTGCAATCCCTACCGCAGGTATTTATTTTGTCTCTGTCATGCAGGATAATGTGATATCGTCTCATACAGTAAATATCCTGAGATGATAAAGCAATATTTAATGATTTGGTTATTTAGTATGGTGGTGATCCACCATACTGGGACTTTGGCGATGGCCAGACCAGTGAGGAGGTCAGTCCTATCCATACGTATTCAGATTATGGACTGTACCACGTATGTCAGACAGTTAGTAATGAATATGCACAAGACAGTACATGCCAGTGGGTTGAAATTATACCCTACACTTCTATCGATGATCCTTTGGAAGCTTCTGATCTATATGTGAGTCCTAATCCATTTACTGATCAACTTCGTGTAGAATCACAATCGGGTAGATACAGATCCGCTGATGTATATCTATTTGATCTGCAAGGTCAATTGATTTCTCGACTGGTGAGATCCCAGTGCCGGTCACCATCAGGGTGCCTGATTTTCCAGCAGGTATGTATATCTGTAGGATTAAAGAAGAGAATGGCAAGGTTACAGTTTTAAAGTTGGTAAAAATGTGAAAAGTGAAAAATGAAAAGTGAAAATAGGACATGTGACGTGAAGCATGAGACGACAAGTGAGCAGTTGACAATGATTTTACCTCAGGCTTTTGAAAAGAAAAAAATAAAGTAGAGACCTGATTTATCACGTCTCTACTTTATTTTTTTATACCTTTTGGAACTTCTCACTGCTCGCTGCTAACTAATCAACAAACCATCTTTCATTTCATAGATGTGGTCACTCAGCGCGGCCAGGTCTACATTATGGGTGACGATGACCAGGCTCTTGCCCATGTCAGTGGTAATGCTTCGTAGGAGTTGATGTACCTGGATGGATGTCTCGGTATCAAGGTTTCCTGAGGGCTCGTCTGCGAGGATGATATCGGGTTCATTCATCAGGGCACGGCCGATAGCCACCCTTTGTTGTTCGCCTCCTGAGAGTTGGTTTGGCTTGTGGTCTGCCCTGGCTGAAAGTTGCAGATATCCCAATAAATCGCCTGCCCGTTTAAAAGCATCTTTCTTTTTCATCCCAGTGATGAGGGCCGGCATGGCAATATTTTCAAGGGCGGTGAATTCAGGGAGGAGATGATGAAACTGGAAGACAAACCCAAGATGTTTACTGCGAAGTGAGGCTAAAGCCTTGCTTTTCAGACCAGTAACTGGCATCCCGCAGATGGATACGGTACCCGAATCTGGTGAATCCAGGGTGCCTAGAATATGGAGCAGTGTACTTTTGCCGGAGCCTGATTTCCCAACAATGGCGACCATTTTACCTTTTTCAATAGACAAGGTCACGCCTTTTAATACCTCGAGGGTGCCAAATTGCCGGTGTAACCCTTTAGCTACAATGGCCCATTTATAATCTTGTGTTTCAGTCATTCAGCCTCAAATTTGCAAAATATGTTTCACTCCGTCAGAGATGGCTTCGGAGCAGCTTTTCAGGTTTTTTCGATCGTTACCTTATGAAAATGACTATTTTTGCACCCCCGCCTGTTTGTGTGTATGAAAATTCTGTTTCTCTGTAAAAAATTTCCTTACCCGCTGAAAGATGGTGAATCTATTGCGGTGAGCAATCTCTGTAAAGAACTAAAAGCCCTCGGATGTGATATTTCGCTGCTCAGCATGAATACGAGCAAGCATTACAGTGATCCTGCCGCCCTTCCACCGGATTATAATTATTTTACGACCATTCATACCATTGATCTGGACAATGCAATCAGGCCATGGAAAGCTGTTGCCAGCATCGTTTCAGGTGAGTCATACCATATCCGCAGGTTTAAATCCGGAGCTTTCAGGGATAAATTGATTGAGATACTGAAAAAGGAAACATTTGATATTATCCAATTGGAAACGCTTTATCTGGCACCTTATATCGATACGATCCGTGAATACTCAAATGCAAGAATTGTCATGCGCGCGCACAATGTTGAGCATGAAATATGGGAACGAATCACCCGGAATACAGGATCTAACCTACGCAAGTTTTACCTGGCTTATCTGACCAGAAAACTAAAGGCATATGAGATCGGACAGTTTACGGCGTATGATTACCTGGTAACATTGACAGAGCGTGATTTAAAGCAGTTTATTGAGAAAGGGTATATCAACGGGGCATCAGCTGCACCTATTGGATTTGATTCGGAAACTTACCATTATAGCGAACCATCCTTCGGTCCGGAAATGTCAATATGTTTTATTGGTTCATTAGATTGGATGCCAAACATGGAAGGCCTTGAATGGTTTCTGGCGAAGTGCTGGCCATCCATTCACGCGCGCTGGCCAAAGATCACCTTACATATTGCTGGTCGAAATACACCCTTATCCCTGTTGAATGTCAGGATGCCAAATGTAACGATCCATGGAGAAGTTGCAGAGGCAGCCGCATTTATCAACAAGCATGCAGCCATGATCGTCCCATTGTTTTCCGGAAGTGGAATGAGAGTAAAAATCGTGGAGGGGATGATATTGGGAAAGGTTATCATCACGACCACCTTGGGTAAGGAAGGAATTGAAGGAGAAGACAAGCAACATTTTTTAGTAGCGGATGATGAAAACCAATTTCTTCAGGCTATCCAATTTTGTGCTGAGCATCCGGAACAGGCCTTAAGGATTTGTACCTTGGCCAAAGAAAATGCCCAAAAGCAGTTTGACAGTAGTCAGGCAGCCCAGAAAATCCTGAATATATATCACATGCTGTTAGGTTATGAGCCACGTCAGGCAGGTAAATCGCCAGTTCATAACAAGACTTCTTAAATCACCTTCCTAAACGTGCGGATAGTATTTGTGACATCACGTTTTCCTTACCCGGTTGAGAAGGGAGACAAACTCAGAGCATTTCACCAGATCAGGATGCTGAGTGTACATCATGAAATACACCTCGTCTCTATATCCCACCATACTATAGCACCTGAACACCTTAATGCCATGGCTCCATATTGTAAGACTATCAAAGTCTTTCAGATCCATAATTGGCTGCTTCCATTACAACTGGTTTTAGGCTGGATTGAAGGGCTGCCTCTTCAGGTGAGTTATTTCCTGGATCGTACGATCAAGCGAAAGGTTCAATATCACATCATACATCTGGAACCTGATCATGTCATCTGCCAGCTTATCAGAGCTTCATCTTATGTCAGGGCGCTTCCGTTTCCAAAAACACTTGACTATATGGATGTGTTTTCAGAGGGTATGTTTCAATTGGCCAAAAAGTATCATCCTTTTGGTTTTATTTTCAGATGGGAAGCTATGCGACTGGCTGCCTTTGAGAGAACCATTTATAAGGATTTTGACAAGCACACCATCATCTCCCGGCAAGACAGGGACAGGCTGCGCCTGGCGACTCATGACCAGATCAGGGTTATCCCCAATGGGGTAGATCCGGATTTCAAACCTATAAACAGTAATTCTTCACCATCGCATGACCTTGTCTTTGTGGGGAACCTTGGTTATGGCCCCAATACGTCAGCGGCACAATACCTCGTCAGGAAACTTATGCCTGAGCTGGAAAGCCGGGGATTGGTTGTAAAGCTATTGCTGGCGGGTGCAAGGCCGGGCAGAAAGATAGAGCAGTTGAAAAACAGAAAGGGAGTCACGGTCAGGGGATGGGTGGAGGATATACGTGATGCCTATGCAGATGGTCGTATCTTTGTAGCACCTATGTTTTCGGGATTGGGGTTACAAAATAAAATTCTGGAGGCTATGGCGATGGGGCTACCTTGTGTGACCACTTCAATGGTCAATAATGCTATCGGGGCATCAATCAACAAAGAGATCTTCGTCGCGGATACACTGGAGGGTTTGGCGGATCATGTGCAAAGATTGTTGAAAGATGAAAATGAATACAACCGGGTTGCAGCCGCAGCCAGAGATTTTGTATTGTCCAACTACCAATGGGAAGACCAGGTTGAAAAACTGGAAACATTTATTAGTTCAAAGAATGTATACGCAGACAAATGATACAAACTGAAACAGACTTCATGGAAATAACCTCACAGCTGGATACCATATCATCAGCCATAGAAGATATACGATTGGGCAAGGTAGTAATTGTGGTGGATGATGAAGATCGTGAGAACGAAGGCGATTTTATCTGTGCCGCGCAATGCGTGACGCCGGAGATTATCAATTTTATGGCGACTCATGGAAGAGGACTTATCTGTGCTCCATTGAATGAAAAGAGAGTCGAAGAACTGAAATTGCAGATGATGGTCAAGGACAATACTGCATTACATGAAACTGCCTTTACGGTTTCGATCGATCTGATAGGTCACGGATGCACAACCGGTATTTCAGCACAGGACCGAGCTACAGGAATTCGATGGTTAGTGGATCCTGACATTAGGGCTGAAGATTACGCCAGGCCAGGTCATATTTTTCCCTTAAAAGCTAAGACGGGAGGGGTTTTACGCAGAAGCGGTCATACCGAAGCCGCGATTGATCTGGCACGAATGGCTGGATTTTATCCAGCCGGAGTGCTTGTTGAAATTCTGAACCAGGATGGTACCATGGCCAGGTTGCCACAGCTGATTGAAATTGCTAAAAAGCACGACCTGAAAATCATTTCTATCCAGGATCTGATCGCATTCCGGATGGATAGGGAAAGGATTGTGGAACGAATGCCTTCCTATCAGATTTCTTCCAGATTTGGAGAATGGGAAGTGGTTCCTTTCCGGCAGATGATCACAGATGATATTCATCTTGCACTGGTCAAAGGACATCCTGGCAAACAAACCTCAACATTAGTGCGCGTGCATAGCATGTCACGCACCGGCGATTTGTTAGGATTGATTTTTGGCCATACAGGTAGCGAAATAGAAAAAGCATTATCCCTGATTGCTGAGGAAGGAAATGGTGTCTTTCTGCTGATGCGTCACAGCCAACTATCAGATAATGTATTAGATGTCCTGAAGTCTTTTGCCAGCCATGAAGGTGTATCCACCTTAGAACAAAGAGATATCGGTGTCGGTGCCCAGATCCTAAGAGAGCTCGGTATCACCAAAATGAAACTCATGTCAAATAATACTATATCACGTGTAGGACTTATTGGATTCGGACTGGAGATTGTAGAGAATGTAAAATTGTGAGTTGTGAGTTGTGAAATCGCTTGCGCTTTCACTCAGTTCTAGACTCCTTGCCCTTGCCCCTTGCCACTTGCTAAAAAGTGGGACACATCGACTCTTCATTGTCATATAAGCCTGTAAAACTAATGGACAATTCGAAGGCGCCTCTGCCTGGTGATTGCGAGCTAAGGCTGGTAGTGGTTATGTCATGACTGAGGCCAATCAGAAGGCCTTCTACTTCATAGGCGGCCATCAGGTAAAGTGCTGATGGTTTTATGCCACCGGAAAAAGTCTGGTTTAAGCGTACCCCGCCTCCAGCATGGAATGCCTGGTTATCATAATTGGTAATATCAAATTTGACCAGCGCAGCCGCTGAAAGCATTTGATGCGGACCTTCTTTCTGCCACATAACACGCGGCAGAACGGATACGTATTCATTGGATGCAAGTTCCATCGAGAGGAAGGCAGTAAACTTGCGATAGATATCTGCATCAGGATATTCGATGTCCTGTTCAATTGAGTGCGAATAAAAAGAGATAGAACTTCCGGGTAAATGGTCAACAGACAATCCGAAAGACAGACTTGAAAAGTCGCCCAATTCAGTCATATAACTGACGCCTAGCCCAAGGTCCACGAAGGCAAAATTGTTCGATGGAAGGATTTCAGCAGTCCCAAGAGAATATTGATCCAGTCCGTTGAATTGATCATTGAAATAAATCTCTTCGTAATTGATGTTACGCTGAGCTATTCCGAGATTTAAGCCGGCGGAAAGGTATTGCTTCCTGTCTGCGTTGAGTGATTTGTGATAACTTCCGTAGAGGGAGAGGATATTCTGGTTGACATTGAAGATCGCAGTCCGATCAGCAATGAGTGAAAATCCTGCTCCGAAATAATCATCACTATGCTCCTGTACAACCTTGATGTCACCATAGATGCCCATAGTCGTAAAGGGGCTCTCAATAATGCTTCGCCATTGGTCCCTGTATGCCACAGTGACGCGATACCGGCCATCTATCGCACCCGAAAACGCAGGATTGATATCAACCGGATGAGCAAAGGATTGGGTGAAAAGCTTGTCCTGGGCCTCCGCCTGGCCTGAGAAGGAAAATACAAATGCGGCGAGAAGGAAAATATGCTTCATATCTTAGATCATTTTAAGGATATCATACTTGGTGAGTATGTGGACATTCCCCGCCTTATCTTTTGCCATGACTGCAGGAATTTTTTTAGTGATGTATTTATTTAGCTTGCTCACCGGGAGATCTTCATCCACCATCGGTAAGGGCTCATCCATAATCTCAGATACAGGTTTCTCTGCATGGCTGAGCGGGTTTTCAAGAATATAGGTCAATACGGCGTTTTCTGAAAGGGATCCCACAATCTCGTTTTCTTTCATAACGGGCATTTGGGAAATATCGTATTCTTTCATGAGCTGTAGCGCCTGTCTCACTTTGTCATCGGCGCCAACCGTAATGAGCTGTTGATTAGCATGGGCTTTGATCAGATCTCTGACCAACAGTTCTTTATCCAGGAATCCCCGCTCACGCATCCAGTCATCATTGTAGATTTTACCCACATAGCGGCTGCCATGATCATGAAATATAATCACCACCACATCGTCTTTGGTGAGTTTGTCTTTTAGTTGCAATAATCCGGCAAGGGCACTTCCGGCAGAATAGCCAAGTAATAAACCTTCTTCCCGTGCCAGACGCCTTGCGGCCAGTGCTGCATCTCCATCGGTTACCTTCTCGAAATGGTCTATCAGTTTGAAATCGACATTGGCGGGCAGGATGTCCTCACCGATACCTTCAGTGATATATGGGTAGATTTCCTTTTCATCAAAGATGCCGGTCTCATGGTATTTTTTAAATACGCTTCCATAAGTATCAATACCCCAGATTTTAATATCCGGATTTTGCTCCTTCAGGTACCTGGCTGTACCAGAGACCGTACCACCGGTGCCGACGCCGACCACCAAATGGGTGATTTTGCCATCCGTCTGGTCCCATATTTCCGGCCCTGTGGTTAGGTAATGGGCTTTAGAGTTTGACAGATTATCGTATTGATTGGCCCAGTATGAATTCGGGAGTTGCTTGCTTAATCGTTCGGCAACAGAATAATAGGAGCGGGGATCTTTCGGTTCAACATTTGTGGGACAGACGATCACTTCTGCTCCAAGGGCTTTAAGCATATCAATCTTTTCCTTGCTCTGTTTATCGCTCGTAGTGAAGATGCATTTGTATCCCCTGACGGCGGCTACGAGGGCTAATCCCATTCCGGTATTACCGGAGGTGCATTCAATGATGGTGCCTCCCGGATTGAGTAGCCCGTTTGCTTCTGCATCATTAATCATCTGGACAGCCATCCTGTCTTTGGTCGAGTGACCGGGATTGAAGGTTTCGACTTTGGCCAATACCAGGGCTTTAACCTCTTTGGTCACTTTATTGAGTCGGATCATAGGCGTATTACCTATCGTTTCCAGCACATTATTACTAACTTTCATCTCGTGCAAAGATGCGAAAAATAGGCCTACTCAACGAAGCGCCACCTGGCAAAGAATTGCTGGTCAAGTACCCCAAGCGCACGCGCTACGGAAGGTGAAACGACTAGCCCAACCTGGGACTGGTACAAGCCTGGCGGAATGTTACCTGCTACTTTGGCTGTCAGCGTCCTGTGTAGCATTGGATTGGTTACTTCCATATAAGATCCCACCTTAGCGGTGGGGTGGAGTACATAATAGTGATTTTGATGACTTCCTGGTTTCCAGACTGCCAAACCTTTTTGCTCGCGAATGATTTTACCCTCGGTCTTATACTCATCGGTAAAATCTTTGACGGTGTACATAGATCCTACATCGGCTGATGAGGCAGCTGTTCCGGCAGGATTCAGTGTATTACCTTCGGGTATATACCACCCGAGATGAATCACCTGGCCGATGGATAATCCATCACTAACTCTTGGATTAAGGGAAATAATTGTTTCAGGAGAAGTACCGAGATAAACTTTTGAAATGCGGTAAAGGGTTTCCTTTGGTTGTATTCGATAGAATACAGGAATACCGTCGTCCGGCCCCGAGGGGGGAGCAAATACAAGGGCTGTAGGATCGATGGGAATATTGACCGGATAGCCAAGCGGGATGGAACCAGGATTCAGATCTGGATTGGCTTTGAGTATGGAATCAATACTGACGTTGTATTTTTTGGAAAGACCGTATAGCGTATTGCCGGGTTCAACCTTTTCAATGATCACCAGGCCAATCGGGTCAATATGGTGAAGGAACTTTTGAAAAGCCTCATTGGGTGAAGGAACTTGTGACCCCAATGAAAAGGAATGAAAAAGGAACAAAAAGAGGAGGACTGGCGTACGCATGATTTTGGTTTAGAGTGGTACAAATGTATTACATATTAAATAAATTTGTAATATTTAATTAAAAAATCGGACTTTTGCCTGACAAGAAGACGAAAACTATGAACTCATATTGCACCATGGCTATCATTCCTGCCCGGTATGGATCCCAGCGATTGCCTGGCAAGCCCCTGATTATGATCAAAGGCAAAAGCCTTATCCAGCGAGTCTGTGAAAGGGTCCAGCAGGCTAAAGTGATTGATCATTTTTGTGTGGCCACGGATGATATCCTGATCTATAACCATGTTAAAAAACTGGGGTATGATGTAATCATGACCAGAAATGAACAGCCTTCAGGCACTTTACGGTGTGCAGAAGTATTAAGCCAGTTTCCGATGGTTACGCACGTGGTCAATGTCCAGGGAGATGAACCGTTGATCGACCCTCAAATGATTGATTTCCTCGCTACCAAGATGATTGAACATAGCGGATTAAAAATTGCGACACTAGTGCGCCGTATCGAAGATGCGGCTGACCTTTTAAATCCCAATGTGGTCAAGGTGGTCATCAACAGGAATAATGAAGCCATGTATTTCAGTCGGCAGGCCATTCCTTTTGTGCGTGATTTTCCAGTGGACAACTGGCTTGAGCATGGAGTCTATTACAAACATATAGGTATGTACGCCTATACTTCACAGGCACTGATGACTATAGAAAAACTGAACATGCATCCATATGAAACGCTGGAAAAACTGGAACAACTCACTTGGCTTACCAATGGATTGTCCATTGAATGCCTTGAAACCAATATGGAATCAAAAGGAATCGATACAGAAGAAGATTTGAAAGCCGTGACCTCAATGATCGCGGAATTGGAGGAATAGTATCCGTAATACCGGATCAGAATAATGAAAGGGTTCACGAAGGTGAGCTCTTTTTCATGACAAAGATTATTGTCCGAGAAAAGCGCCATCAAACGCAAACGGCAAAATATCCATGATATCATTGATTTCATATACCACCCCTCCTCCTGCAAGTGTAAGTAACAACCGGATCGGGGTGTCCTGAAAACTTCTGTATTCACTCAACACCTGACGACATGATCCGCAAGGGCTTGCAGGCAAATGTTGATTCGGGTTGTCAACGGCAATGGCGATCGTATCAATCGGCAAGCGTCCCAAGTGGTGGATCATATTGTATAGTGCTACGCGTTCTGCGCACTGGCCTATCGGAAATGCCCCATTCTCCTGGTTTGAACCAATGATTACCTGATGATCGGTGGTTCTGATCGCGGTCCCGACTTTAAAATTAGAATAGGGTGCATAGGCCATAGAGCATGCGTTGGCTGCACTTTCGATCAACGATTGATCTGATGGTGAGAATCCATTTTTATCTTCATGCACCTGGTATGCAAAAGTGTATTGCCTTAAGCTCATCGGGAATCAAGATAAGAACTTCAGGGGAATTGCCATTTTAAAGGTGACAGCTTGAGGGGATATAGAAATTTGTAATTGATTATCTCAGGATTTGATCATCTTTCGCAGTTCAATGACTCGGATGAAAAGCATTTATCTTCTTTTAAAGGATCCAGTCCGCCAGGTGCAGTTATTCATGCTGTGCAGGCATACAGGGGTTATTCTGTCTTCAATTGTTATTGCCCGCTCCTTGCCGATAGAGGAGGTTGGCATTTTTGAAATGCTGATGCTGTGCGGGTACCTGATGACTTTTTTCTGGTCGGACGCTTTGCTCAAAGGGTTTCTTTCAGATGCTAAAATGAAATCAGATAAAATGGCCGGCTCTGCTTTTATATGGTTATATCTGTTCGCCGGTTTTGCGGCCATGGCCTTGCTGGTCATTGGACAAAAGGTATTATTGCCGCTCTTTGTGGACAGGCCCAGCCTTCATGGGATACATCTTTTTACTTTATATCAGGCATTGATTATTCCCGTTTGGATTGTTCCATTCCTTGGATTGCTGAAGGGGCAGAATGCAATTCTCCTATCCATCTATGTCCTCGTGGGACCTTCGTTTTCATGCTGGGCAGGATTCAGCAGTTTGCCGGCATTGTCAGGAGTCTTGATTGGACTGTTAAGCTATGCCGTAGTCGGGTTTGCCTGGGTATTGACCAACACAACTTTCGTCCGCAACTTGCAGTTGGGAAAAATGTTGGCGACGTTGTGGCCTGCCACGTGGCCATTGATGATGTACTCGTTTTCTGTCGGTATTGCACGAAGTTTTGATGTTTGGTTAGTGGCCCGGCATTTTGATGAATCCTCTTTTGCGATTTTCAGATACGGAGCCAGGGAGTTTCCATTGGTGGTTGCCTTCGCAGCCGGATTGAGCACGGTGATGATCGCAAAGCTTTTCTCCAATGACGCCCTGGGTGAACTCCGGTCTCGTTCTACAAGGTTGATGCATATATGCTACCCCATGGTGGCTTGTGCCATGTTGTCTAGCCCTCTATTATTTGAGTACTTTTTTGGTATGGCCTATAGAGAAAGTGCCCTTATATTTAATATCTATTTATTATTGACCCTCACCCAATTGGTCTTCCCTCAGTCGATCGTGACGGCAAGAGGCGAGACCAGATGGCTATGGTATATTTCCTTAGCAGAGCTCGCTGTAAATGTGGTGGCCAGTGTAGTGTTACTTTCGTATTTTGGGCTTGCAGGCATTGCTATGGGGACGTTACTTGCTTTTGTTTTTGAGAAAGCGGTCTTGATCCTTTACGTGCAGAGACGGTTCGGTATTTCCTTAGAGGCGATTATTAATCCCCTTAGCTGGCTTACATACGCTGCATTGCTGACGGCAACTTTTATGACATCAAAATGGATATTTGGAATATAGCAAGAATTGCTGACAGGCTGGAAGCGGTCGACATAGCTATTGATCGTGAAGCGACCAGTCTTGCTCGATGGATATGGTCTGATATCCTGGCACTACCGCTGCATGCTGACGTCGAATTGAATCCTGAAAAGCAACAACTTTTGTCAAGCACCTTTGAGCGCCTTCTGAACGGTGAGCCTGTGCAGTACATCGCTGGGTATGCTTGGTTTTACGGGATGTCATTTCGCGTCAATCCACAGGTGCTTATTCCAAGGCCGGAAACTGAGGAACTTGTTGAGTGGATACTGGCAGATAACAGGACATCCGGGAAAAAAGAAATACAAATCCTTGATATCGGAACCGGGAGCGGGTGTATTGCTATCGTTTTAAAAAAAAGACTTGGCGAGCAGGCTACCGTAACTGCCATAGATATTTCAGAAGGTGCGCTGGAAGTGGCGCAATTGAACAGCAGACAACTTAATAGCCAGATCGATTTTAAACTGAGGGATGTTTTAAGCTTTGGACTTTCCGGACTTGGTTTGTTTGATATTATTGTCAGTAATCCTCCTTACATCTCCAAAGAAATAGCAGGCCAGGATATCATCCACCGGTTGAAATATGAACCTGAAGTGGCCCTCTATCCGCCCGATCATGATCCAGATCTTTTTTACAGACTGATCAGTGAACAAGCTGGAGATTCATTAAAGCCGGGTGGGAGTTGTTATCTGGAAATTAATGAATTCAGGACGAAGGAAATAGTGGGATACTTTAACCGCAAGGTATGGACGAAACCGGAAGTGAGAATTGATATGCAAGGAATGCCAAGAATGCTGAAGACGCAAAAAATATCCGGGGAATAGCAGGCAGCGAAGTGGCCTCCATTTGTATCCTATGAATCATAACGCCTAAATTTGGAGAAGTCTGGATGTTTGCGGCAGTAAATTATTGGAGGTTTGCCAGATATTTAATTTTAATCCTTGGCCTGTTGCTTTCAAAGCATGGGAAATAGTAACGAACAGCTTTGAAAGTTATTATCCATTGTTAAGAAATAAACATCTCCGGCATTCAAAAAACCGGTCAGTCTATGGTTTTTAGCTGTGAACCTGCAATTAACCATTTGTAAATAAATGATTTACAATCAGTTAAAGAAGGAATATTAAGTTCCTGATCCATTAAACGCTGACATAATCTCCTGCCAATTAACATTTTAACAATATATAATTTGTACATTGGGCCAGACTTTGAGAAACCAATTAGGCATAACATCTTTTTATTGGGCAAGTATTTAGACTAATTAACAATGCGAACAAGAATCCTTCTGCTATGCTTATGCATAGTGTCTTATCTGTATAGTGTAGCACAGCCAACCAACAACCCTTGTGGTGCCGCTGAGCTCATATCCAGTCTTAATGGTTCCTGTGACATGGGGAATACCGTTGATCTGGCCACTGAGGATATCGGGCCTTCCGCCTGTTCGGTGGGAGCTAATGAAAACGTTTGGTTTTATTTTGTAGCAAACGGTGTCAGTGCGGAGGTTATTGTCACTCCGTTAGGTGGTATGGGAACGCCTGAAATTACCATCATATATTTTCCGACATCTTCCTGCAATGCAGGAGATGCACAAGAAATACAGTGTGTGACTGGAACGACACTCGTCACTGATAACGAATTGATTGTAGGGCAGACTTATTATATCATGGTGGCTGCTTCCTCCAGTCCGGTAGGAACTTTTAATATTTGTGTTGACAATCCAACCCCTGCATCGAATGATGCCTGTATTACTGCGACTGTAATCAATAATGTCGATAACAATTGTTTTACCTCAAGCAATATTTTTCCGTCTACCGACGTGCTTATTCCAGGTTGTTTTACCGGATCGACGTATAATGTCTGGTTTTCCTTTATCGCGGATGGAGTTAGTTTGGATTTATATGTTCCAAATGGTCCGGGAGTAGCCCAGGTAGCTGTAATTGATTTTGTTACCAACTGTTCTTCAGTAGGTGCTGTATCCCTTGGATGTGCCACGGGGGTAAATCATATTATTCTTGATAATGAATTAGTCATAGGAAGTCAGTACTTCATCGTCGTAGGATTTCAGAACAGTGATTTTAATGGAAATGGTATAGGCAACTTTGAATTATGTATCGACAACCCGGAGCCTGCTCCGAATGATGATTGCGATATGTCCATTGTCATACCTACCAACGTGCTCAACGATCCCACCACCTGCTTTAACTCCATAGCAGGTAATCCGCTAAATAATGATTGGCCATCAACCGACGTTGGTTTATTTGGTTGCTGGAATCTTGATGACAGTTATAACATCTGGTATTCGTTTGTTGCCCAAGGACCGGATGTTCAGATTACAGTTGATCCTTCTTTCCCTCAAGATGCGCAAATCGCGCTCGTAGAATTTACGGGAGCACCATGCCAACTCGCAGGAGCCGTTTTGCTTGAGTGTGCAAACGGTGCTGTGCTTGACTATAATGATGAATTGGTAATCGGCCAAACCTATTATTTTGCGGTAGGATTTGAGAATAATGGTGTTGGTAGTTTTTGCATGAATGTGTTCAACCCTGAGCCACCGCCAAATGATGAGCCTTGTGATGCGATTGCTCTTCCTACCAATGGTAACTGCACTGATGGTACAACTATTTACGCCAACCCGGAAGGTTATTTTGTTCCTAATGCTTGTCAGGGTGCTGTATCAAATACGGTATGGTACACGTTGACACTTTCGGACCCGGATAATGTGGGCTTTGAAATTGATCTTACACTTGATGACGTTGGCCCTGGTGCGGAAGTATCAATGATACTCTGGGAAGTAACTGACTGTAATCAACCGGGGAATATTGTATTCTTTGAGTGTGGAGCTCCGCCAACGGAAACCATTGAGTGGGGCCCAATTGATGAGACACTAACCTATTATCTCTCTGTCACTACTTCAGAGCCAAATGAAACAGATTTTCAAATCTGTGTGGATGAAGTTCCTCCTTGTTTCATGAATGACTTGTGTACGGAAGCTGAACTCATCCCAAATGTACTGTCAGATATGGCTTTCGTTTGTGTTCCGGGATGTAATCTTTTTGCTGATCCTGAGCTGTTCAATAATGGATGTGAAATAGGTACTTTTTCAACAGTCTGGTTTCAGGTGAATACAGATGGCCTTGCCAGTTTAATGAATATTCAGGTACAGAGCCAGGACTTTACTGCCCCTACGATTACTTTATTCCATCAAATTACCGACTGTACTGATTTAGAGATAGTCCCACTGACAGGAAGTAACCTTCCTTGTGTGGTTGGATCAAATAATGAAGCCGAAGCTTTTGGTTCGGATGTAGGAGCAAATGCTATTTATTTTATAGCGATTAGTTCATTCAACAGCGTTGGCGGG
>Ga0163150_10005098_pt1 | contig 17108 bp, 14 predicted proteins | sample OliLakLV19P2IB_FD_148628 | JGI IMG/M metagenome (GOLD analysis project Ga0163150, IMG submission 148628) | Freshwater microbial mat bacterial communities from Lake Vanda, McMurdo Dry Valleys, Antarctica - Oligotrophic Lake LV.19.P2.IB | ecosystem: Environmental > Aquatic > Freshwater > Lake >...
AGACTCTCGGGATGATGTGGAATCCCACTTCATACACCTTAGAATCCTGGGCCTCATGGACAGTACCTTCGGTTTTTTCCATGAGGGGCACTATAGCAGGGCTGAGAGCTCTAGGCAAACCAAACGCCAAATAAGGCCTAGTTATATAGAAATTGAGGGAAATGCCCGAGAGACGTTCAAGAGCACCTGCTTTCTCATTTCCTCATCAGAGATGCCTCGAAGTTTTGCGATAAATGCGAGCGTGTGTACAACATACGCAGGCTCATTACGCCTTCCACGGAGCGGGTTGGGAGTAGCATACGGTGCATCAGTTTCTGTAAGTATGCGGTCAGCGGGCACCATGCGTACAAGATCATTGTATTCAAAAGCAAACGTCACAACTCCAGAGAATGAAAGATAGCAGCCTAATTCGAGATACTGCTTAGCCTCGTCAATTGTTCCAGTAAAGAAGTGAATTATTGCTGGAACACCCGATTCTTTTAACATTGCAATCACATCTTCGTGTGCATCCCTGCAGTGGATCATCAAAGGCTTCCCTACTTCACGCGCGAGCACAATTTGCTTTTCAAACACTTCCCTTTGGCGCTTCTTATCTGCTTCCTCCTCTCCTTTTTTGAGGCGAAAATAATCAAGACCACACTCACCTATCGCAACAACTTTTGGATCCTCTACCATATGCCGATATATCGGCATATCAAACTTTTCTGTGTGATTGTCAGCAGGATGTTGGCCCACAGTCGCCCAAATATTTTCTTGTTTGTTTGCAAACTCCACGCCTCTCTTTGAAGATTCAAGATCGACACCCACGGTAATCGCCCCGACACTTCCCTCTTTCATGCGAAACAACACCTCATCGATATCTGCATCGAATTCTTTAAAATGGATATGCGTATGCGCGTCGAAATACTTCAAGTCGGACATTACTCTTTTCTAGGAAATAGATTTTCAGGTTTTTTATTTTCCCTCACTGCCGCTTTAATCAGCTCACTTGTTTTTGGCATTATTGAGTACAGCGTACAACCGATCAAATAGACCTCGCGAACCAATTCTTCAATTATTCTTTTACCTGCAACCTCATCAGTTTTGATGAGCGCAAAAGGTTTCTCCACAGCAATTCGTTCATCAAGAGCGCCGATTCGCTTCCAGATCATTTCACATGCTTCGTTTACCTTATATGCGTTCATTGCATTAAGAAATTCTTGTGGGAGTGTATTTATTTCTGTAACCACTGTGTCGTTTAGATGCGCTTGTGCCATCGTCATCACGCGAGATACCACATTACCCAATCCGTTTGCAAGATTGCCGTTATACGCTTCTTTAAATCCTTCGCGCGTAATATCTCCATCTTCAAAAGGAGACACGTGGCGCGCAAGGTAGTAACGCACAGCCTCGGCACCGTATTCATTAATCAGTTCCTCTGGATCAATCACATTACCAAGCGTCTTGCTCATCTTCTTACCCCCTGAGGTTATAAACCCATGCACCAAAAGGGTTTTTGGGAGTGGTATCCCCGCGGAAAGCAGCATGCCTGGCCAAATTGCAGCATGAAAACGAAGAATATCTTTGCCTATCACATGCACATCAGTGGGCCAGAATTTTGTGTAAAGCTCATCATCGCGTCCGTAGCCTAGCGCAGTGATATAGTTTGCAAGCGCGTCGCACCATACGTACATCACCTGCGAATCGTCTCCTGGTACAGGAATTCCTAAGCCATCTGGCCAATCTGACTTTCGTGGGCGAGAAAAACTCACGTCTTCAAGCCCAGTGCGCAGGAATGAGAGAATTTCATTTTTTCTTGATTGCGGTATTACATGCAACTCATCACTTTCAATTTTTTCTATAATTGTATCTCCGTAGCGCGAGAGTTTGAAGAAATAGTTTTCTTCCTTTAGAAACTCTGGCTTTGTTCCATGATCAGGACACAGACCGTCAGTCAAATCTTTCTCAGTAACAAACGCTTCGTGTCCGACACAGTAGAGCCCTTCGTACTCTTTTTTATAAATATCACCGGCTTCAACAAGCTTTTTCCAAAGTGCTTGAGCCCCTGGCCAGTGCGCCTCCCTGTTGGTTGTTCTGATAAATTGATCGATGGAAATATCTAAAGATGCGTACAGCGACTTAAAGTTCTCTACAATCAAATCGAGAAACAAAAGAGGCTCCTTCCCTTCACGGCGGGCTGCATCAATCATTTTTTGTGTATTCTCATCAGAACCGGAAAGAAAATACACATCCTCATGTAGTAATCGATGATAGCGCGCAAGGATGTCGCTTAAAGTCGTAGTGTACGCATGCCCCATGTGGAGCTTGGAGTTTGGGTAAAAAATCGGCGTTGTAATATAAAACTTTTTCATCAGGACAGTTTATGCTTAAGCTTTCATGCGGGCAAGTTCACGCTCTTTTCTTTTTTGAATGTCATTTACAAATTCCTGGAGCGCCGCTGCAATTGGTACGGAAAGCAAAACGCCAAGAAATCCTGCAAGCTTTGCCCCGATGAGGAGTGCGAGTATCACCAAAAGCGGCGGCACGCCCACAATCTTCTTTACAACAAGCGGATAAAACAGATTGCTCTCAAAGAGCTGTACAAGCACATATATGCCCGTCACCACTATTGCAGAGCCGAAGCCGCCGCTTGTGTAGGCAACGGCAATTGCAGGTAGGGCTGCAAGAAATTGTCCGAACACTGGAATCAGTTCAAAGACTGCAGCGATTATCGCAAGCAGAAGTGCGTATGGGATGCCAAAGATGGTCAAGAGCAGATAGAGCATTACGCCCACCAATACGCCAAGCAACACTTGCCCTTGCATCCACTTTCCGATTTTGTCCTGGGAGCGCTTCCAAAGAGAGAGTACATACTCTTCATGCTCGACGGGAGTCACAATGCGCAAAAAGTCATCGACACCTGTTTCTTGCACCGCAAAGTAGAAGGAGAAAACGATTATCAAAAAGAAACTGGCAATCCCTCCGAAAAACGCATTGACTGTCGTAAATACGCTGCCAGAGAGCGATGTAAAAGTGCCTTGAAGCGATTGGATTATCTGCTGGGGTCCCAAGTTTGCGAACTGTGTACCAAAGAAACTGTTGCTTGAAAAAAAGGATGTAAATTGAATTGAATCAAATATTCTTGGTGCGTTCGCCAAAAAAGTTGCTGCGTCATCAAGTATCGGAGGGAGGAAAAAGACGCCGATAACTGAGAGGAACGCGAAAATCAACAGATACACGAGCAATACAGAAATGATCCGCCCAATTTTGTAGCGCATAAAAAATCGCACCGCAGGCTCAATGGAGGAAGCAAGAACAATTGCAGTAATCACAATCAGCACCAGATCATGCAAATAAAAGAGGAGCACGACCAATCCTACGAAAAGCATAACGGTTACGACGCTCCTTGGTGTGATAGTAATTGAGACGTCGTTTCTCATGCCCCAAGTGTACTACGCCCTGAGCGCAGTGCGAATTGTCGGTACAAGATCGTCTATTTTGACTCGAGTCTGCCCGCCTGAATCCCGGTCTCGCAGCGTCACGGTGTCTGTAAACTCCTCCCCTTTCTCACCCAACGTATCGAAATCGATCGTAATGCAAAACGGAGTACCTATCTCGTCCTGTCTTCGGTATCGCTTGCCGATATTGCCATTATCATCGAAGGTTATCTGAGGAATCTCTTTTTTGAGCGCCGCATACACTTCTCTCGCTTTTGCAACAAGTTCCGGTTTGTTTTTTAGAAGCGGAAACACCGCAACCTTAATGGGAGCTAGGTGTGGCGGAAATTTCAGGTACACCCGACCCTCACCTCCAAGCTCGTCCTCTGTGTATGCCTTCGCTAACACCGCGAGCATATGGCGACCAAGCCCAAACGTAGGCTCGAGTACATGCGGGACAATTTTCTGATTCGTCGTTTGGTCAAGGTATGAGAGATCAACTCCGGAATGTTCGATATGATTCTTGAGATCAAAATCAGTTCTGTATGCCAATCCCCCAATCTCATCAAACTTGTGAGGATACTTAAAGTGAAAATCTACTGTGCGCTTGCTGTAGTGCGCGCGTTCCCCGTCTGAGATTTCAATTTCTTTAATATCTCCCTCGTCAAATCCCAAAAGCCGAAACCATGCGTGCGTCTGCCCCAACCAATACTCAAATTGTTTGTTCCATTCTTTTTCTTCAATAAAATATTCAAGCTCCATAATCTCAAGCTCTCGCACGCGGAAGAGAAAATCACGGGGAGCAATTTCGTTTCTAAAATTTCTTCCGATCTGCGCAATGCCAAATGGCAATTTCGGATGATATGAATCAATAATATTTTTAAAATTGACAAACATTCCTTGCGCACTCTCGGGGCGCATATAGACCGTCGTATCATTACCATCAACAGATCCAACCGATGTCTTAAACATCATATTAAATTGCTGTGGTGCTGAAAGCTCATTGCCATCAGGGCTTTTTATATTCTTTTCTTTGAAAGCCTCCCCAAACTGCTCGAGACTCATGCCCGTGGGATCGACGCCAACTTCTTCAAGTAAGTGATCCGCGCGGTAGCGCTTTTTTGTTTTTAGATCTGTTACGAGCGGATCGTTAAATCCTCCCACATGGCCGCTTGCCTCCCATACTTTAGGATTCATTAAAATAGCGGTATCAATGCCGTACATATCTTCGCGAGAATCAACAAAGTGCCTCCACCAAAGATTTTCGATATTTTTCTTAAGCGCGACCCCAAGCGGGCCGTAATCCCAAGTACCCGCCAATCCTCCATAAATTTCGGAGCCTTGAAAAACAAAGCCTCTTCGCTTACAAAGCGCAATAATTTTCTCCATCAATGTACTCTCGCTACTCATGTTTTATTTTGGTGCGACTGTTTCCATTCCCGGACTATATCCAGGCTCGCTCGCTACAATTCTGGTACTCGCCCCTTCCGCATCTGCATTGATGTGCGCACCGGTAAAACGATCATCCCCGCTTATAACAAGCCTGCCGGTGAGCGATGGCACAGTGCCCACTTGCGTAATACTTGGCGTAAAGCCCAATTGAAAGGTTACGGCGCGTGCGGTGGTGCTGAATCCTGTTCCCGCCTTAATGTCGCCGAGCGCCCAGGTAACTGTATTGCTCTTTGCATCGTACGAAACTCGCTCTGTGCCCGGTGTCGAATTGCCGATGTAGCGGATATAGGAAGGCAGTGTTGCTGATGCCTTGCCATTTGAAATCGTATTCGATGGATTTTGAATTGTCCACGTTACGCTATACGTAGTCTCTTGATCAACTTTTGGCGGCATAGGTCCGGTATTAATTTGCGAGCCGCTAAAGTGCCTGACATCTGTTTTAGCGGAGAGTGCGGACCCGACGCGAACAATGCGGCTATAGGCGGCGTTGATCGTATCTGGAACATTGCTGTCACTTGTTCCTGTTCTCTTCGCTCCAACTGAGACAGAGATTGCGATTTCTGGATTGGTGACCGCGGCGGATCCGGAACTGACCATCGGCGTAAAGGTAAACTCTACTTCCCCGCTCTCACCCGGTGCGACTCTCGCAAACGAGGAATCATCATCTTTACTCCACACGATTGTTGAATCAAGACTTCGATAAAATCCGCGCTGGGCAATTACGGTCGCCTTATCAAGAGCAGGGCCAGAGAGTACTGCAGAAATCTGGAGATCACTCACTTCGGTTGTGAGATTATTTTTCCAAGTGATGGTTCCTTTCACAATATCTCCCGGCTTAACGTTAACCGTTTTCGTCGACTCTCCGTTGAGGGAAAGCGAGGACGTGATGAACGGACGCTGGAGAGACACAGAGTGCGGCAGCATGAGGTACGGAACTTTAATATGAGCTTCGGTTTGATCGTCTTCGCTACCGCCAAGGAATCTAAATACACGCTCGTCATTGTCCTGACCTTCAAGAACTCCTTGAATTGTAACTACCTTTTCTTCCCCAGGTTTGAGATCTCCCAGTCGCCAAAGAGAATCTCCTACCGATGTTTCTGGCGAGGTATTGGTGACTTGGAATCCAAACGGGTATTGCGCTTCAAATGCAAGATTTTTAATCGGTGCCTGAGCGTTTGAGCGGATGCGCGCCGTAAATTGCACCGGCTGGCCTGATACCGCTTGATCGGGACCTTCGATTGAAATACCGATTGGCGAGGCTCCGATTAATACATCGAGTCCACCCTCTTTAGTAAAGATTGCATTGCTTCCCGCAACGCGGTACTCAATTGATACGCCAATATGTTTTGTTGATCCTTCCTCTCCAAAAAGGACCGGACGAACGGTTTGTTTCGTGCGGCTACCGGACTCAATTGTTCCCAAAGAAATGCGCTCGCGTGCAAGCGGAACTTTTACATCTTGCGAGTTGCGTGTCCCGTCCGGATATTCAACAACAAGATCAACAAGTTCAAGCGATGCTGAGTTTCTATTTTCAATAATAATATCAAACGAAGATTCTTTGCCGCCATCTACCATCGAAGGACCCAGGACACTAAGTGTGATCTTGGACGAGGAAACAACATTGCCACCATACAAAAAGCTGTACACCGCGTATCCTACAGCGCTCACAAAAAAGAGGAGTGCTGCCAAAAAGATTGGCAGAAGAAAGCTGCGTTTGGAGGGAGATCTTTTTGCGTTTGGTTCAGCAAGAGTTGCGGGGGTGGGGGGAGGCGCAATCCACCCATGCGGCTTCTCCATATCCTCCTTGGGTCCTGCTTGTCTTTGTTTTGTCTCTGTTTTGATCGTACGTGAGTAGAGCCGGTCTTCAAGACGCTCTATCGCATCCCTGTCTTTATCCATATCAAGAGAGTATACCAGAGGCAGTCTGTGATTTTTTAGGTCAAAATTCCTCTAGATACAACCTTTATAGTCCGCTGAGCGCGAGAACGCGGTTTATTGTGCGTACCGCCTGAGGACGAAGTGCTCTAATTTCTTCAATTCTATCTGTGGTGAGCGGCTGGTCCGCAAATTTTGCAAGCGCTGCGTCCTCAGGCAAGTAGCCCAGGCGAGAGAGTATCGAAATCACCATCAAGCACTCTGCATCAGCGATGTCATCGCTTTGTGCTTCTGAAATAAATGCAAATCCATCTTTTACCACAGCGAATAATTCTGGATCACCCGCCTCTCCGGGCAACAAGCGAAGCAGTAACCTCGCTATCAATCCAACCGCTCTGCGCGCTTCATCCAAATTAAAATTAAGCAGAACGCTATGCGCTTCTGCGCCGATTAAACGATTAGCGCCCGCACCGCGCACAAAGGTAAACCGTCCAAGGGTCATAGGTTCCAGTGCGTAACGCAACTTTCCTTCCGACCTGCGCGCGCTTTGCGCGCGCAGGCGCATCAACCCATAATCACGGGTCAAGATAAGCGAATTGGTGCTTGCCTCGCCAAGCGCCTGTTTTGTTAAAACAATACCGTCTGAAGTGTAGATTTTTCCTGCCATAGTATTTTTACTCCTTTGAGAGAATGAGCTTCAAAGGAAACCCAAGATCTTTGTGTACTTCAACATCCTGCGGCGCGTCCACAAGCGTAATATCTTTTAGTCCCGTTTCTTTTATGAGCAAGTCTTCGACGCTTTGTACAAAGTGCTTTCCTTCGTCATTCGTCTGAATTGTAAGCATTGGTCTGTCAGACACAACAAATCCTTCTTCCTTTCGAAGACCTTGAATCAAGCGGCCCAGATCACGCCTCATTCCTTCTGCTTTAAGTTCCTCAGTGAGATGTAGGTCAAGTTCGAGCCCCTCTCCACCCTCTTCGCACACCACTTCCTTTACATTCACTTCCTGCGCTATAAGCGTTGTGTACTCGCCTGCAGTAAGTTTTGTGCCTCGCACGGTGAGGCGCGAGAGCGGCTGGCGAACTTTAATATTATTTTTTGCACGCGCCTCTAGAGCCTCAGTTACAATGCGGCGCACCTCGTGCATATAAGGGAGCACTTCTTTTCCATTTGCTTCAAGCGAATGCGAGGGCCAGTGCGCCAAATGAACACTGATGGGATCAGAATCTGACTTTAAAGAACGATAGAGGTACTCTGCGTAAAATGGCATTACTGGGGCCATTATTTTTGCAAGTTCAAGTAACACCATGCGCAACGTCTCGCGCGCAGCATGTGCATCCTCTACATCATCTCCCTTAAAACGATCTCTTGAACGACGCAGATACCAAGTTGAGAGATCATCGATAAACCCACCAAGCGGGCGCACAGCGACGTCGAGCTCATATTTTTCAAAACCTGAAGTCACTTCTTGCGTAAGCTCAGCTAGGCGTGTACGTATCCAGATATCAAGAACATTCACGCTTTCAGATTTCTCCGCAGAAGAACTTGTGTCATATAGCGATAAAAACGAGCGCACATTCTCAAGTCGCATCAATAATTTTTTAACAACTTCATCCACTCCGCGCGTAGAGAAATTTAAATCCTCTCCTCTCACAAGAGGAGAGGCGAGCATGTAGTAGCGAAGCGCGTCCGCACCAAACTGCGAGATGAGATCCATTGGATCTGGATAGTTCTTCAGCTTCTTGCTCATCTTTCGCCCATCTTCTGCAAGAACTAGTCCTGTTGTAATGACGTGCTTATATGAGGAGCGATTAAAGAGCGCCACACCAAGTACGATCATTGAGTAAAACCATCCACGTGTCTGGTCCACGGCCTCTGCAATAAAATCAGCTGGATATCCTTTTGCGCCAAAACCAAATAATCGCTTCGGGTTAAAGCGATCTTTGTTGAAAGGATAATGATTCTGCGCGTACGGCATAGAGCCTGATTCAAACCAGCAGTCAAACACTTCTGGCACGCGCTTCCATACACCGTTGATTGGATCCCCCCAGGTCACCTCATCGATATATGGGCGATGCAGATCGATATCAAAATTTGAATTATGTGGGAACGGCACAAACGGCAGCGCCTCTGGGGCACTGGTATGCGGCAGTTTTTCTTTTTGACGATTGATTTTAATTTGGGAGAGCGGCACGCGATTCGCGATCTCTCGCATAAGCCACAGCGGAGAGGCGTGCGTGACAATCAGAATATTTTTCCCTTTATATCTGCGCTCAATATCAAAAAGAAACTCCCCTACTCGCTTATGAATAGAGTTATAGTCTTCGACACCCGCAGGCATACGATCGAATTTATCTGCAATCGAAGTAAAGAGCACTTCCCACTCTTTAATCGGCATACCGCTTTTCTCTCCAAACCCAACTTCGCGCAAACGCTCATCATGCATGAGCGCAGAATCTGGCAGCCCAAGCTCTGTTAGCACAATTTGCGCAGTCTCTTTGGCGCGAAGAATTGGCGAGACAACGATCAAATTAATCTCTTCTTTTTTAAGCGATTCAACAGCGGCACGCACTTGCTCTTTCCCCTTTTGAGTCAGGCGATTATCAGTCATTGTACCTGCATCGATAAATTGTTCAGCGTTTGACTTGGCCTCGCCATGGCGCATCACAATGTAGCGATTGCCAGATCGCTTGGTATTTGAAAGCAGTTCTTCAATCGATCCAATAACTTTCACCTTACCTGTCTTATCATTGCGCCATACCGGAAGCGGTGCGCCCCAATAGCGCGAGCGCGAGATTGCCCAATCGGGGGCAGTTTCAAGAAGATTGTTAAATCGACCAGTACCAATATGATCTGGAACCCATCCCACTTTTTTATTTTCTTCAACTAGTTTCTGCTTGATTGAAGATACTTTTACAAACCACGAAGACGCAGCGTAGTTAAGAAGCGGCGTATCACAGCGCCAGCAGTGCGGATAGCTGTGCACGATTGTTTCTTGTTTATACAAACGATTCGAAGCAATCAACGCTTCAATTATTTTCTTATCTGCATCCAGGTGGTGCCCCTTGGGCTTAACCTGCATGTCTGCAAAGCCTTCAACTTCGTATCCAAAGCGTCCGTTCTCGTTTACGTGATGAATCAAAGGAATCCCCTCTTTTTCTGCCAGCTCCTGATCAATTGCTCCATATGAGGGAGCTAGGTGCACTGCGCCAGTTCCGTCTTGAAGCGACACATACGCGGCATGGTAAATCTTCCATGCTTTATTTTTTCCTTTAAAATCTTTCTTGGTGTAAAACGGAAATGGCGGCGTGTATTTTTTGCCTACTAATTCTTTACCCGGGAATTCTGAAACAATGGTGTATGGATCTGTGATTACTCCGAGTCGCTCTTTCGCAAGAATCAAAAACTCTCCATGTACCTCAATCTTTACGTAGGTTGCGTCTTTATTGATCGCAGCGGCTGCGTTTCCAGGCAGAGTCCAAGAAGTCGTAGTCCATACTAAAAGCGATGTCCCTACTTCTCCTTCAAGTGGAAGTTTTACGTAGACCGCAATATCTTCAATATCTTTATACCCCTGTGCAACTTCGAAGTTTGAAAGCGTGGTGCCACAACGAGGGCACAGAAGCATGCCCTTAAAGCCCTCATATATAAGAGAGCGTGAGTGGAGATTCTTAAACGCCCACCACACCGACTCGGTATACGTGGTATCCATCGTTTTATAGTCATTCTCCATATCAACAAAGCGCCCCAAGCGTGGGATGATTTTCTTCCAATCGTCTGCATAGCGAAGCACCGCGCCGCGCGCTGTTTCGTTAAACTTCGCAATGCCAAGCTCTTCGATTTCTCGTTTTGTTTTGATGCCAAGCTCCGCTTCGATCTGATTCTCAAGCGGCAACCCGTGGCAGTCCCAGCCCCAACGACGCTCGACTCTATACCCCTGCATCGTGCGATAGCGCGGGATGATGTCTTTGATTGTTGATTGGAGAAGATGCCCGAAGTGGGGCAAGCCTGTCGCAAAAGGAGGGCCATCGTAAAATACAAAATCGCCCTTTGGTGCAGGCTTGTTGACCGATTGTTCAAAAATCTTTTCTTTGTTCCAAAAGGCGAGAATCTCTTCTTCTCGCTTGGCAATTATTGATTTCTCAATTACAGGAGTTGACTCTGTAGGTGTATGTTGGGAGAAATCAGCCCCCTTCTCGTGTTGCATGTGGACTTACTATAGCAAAAGGTTAGTGATTAGCGTATAGCCACTAGAGTCTAGGAAAACGGTTGTGTATTGTCTCACCACTACACAACTTAGTAAGCTCATTCGCGAGCTTCCTCGTATTTCCATGTGAAAGCATCCCCAAATACGATGGTACGGTCGGACTCTTTTCTTCAAGCCCCTTCACTCGCTTCAGCATCCTACGCTTAGTGCTAGTCCTCAGTACTAGATGATCAGGAAAATGAACCCAGCCCAGGAAATCAACACCCGAGACATACGTTGTTATTGAAACTTTTTTGGGATGCAGAACAAGCTTAAGGCGTTCTTTAAGAAATATACCGATATATCGGCATATTGACTCCAATATTTCTTTATCGCGTGAAAGAAATACAAAATCATCCGTATAGCGGACATAGTATTTCGCTTTGAGTGTATGCTTCACGTACTGATCGAACTCATTCATGTAGATATTTACTAAAAGCTGCGATGTGAGATTGCCGAGTGGAAGGCCCGGTGTGCATTCTGATATTCTTGAGAATTTGAGAATGTCTGCACCAAGGACAGTTGGCGTGGGTGCGTTTGAAGAAAAGCTTCCTACCACTTGTGCAAGAAGCCAGAGAATATCTTGATCTGTGATGCTCCTCTTCAAGATATGGAAGAGAATGTTGTGGTCTACGGAGGCAAAGAATTTGCGGATATCGCACTTAAGTATCCAGGCAGTGCGTGTGTGGTTGCGCGATACCTTGCGGGCAAAGATGCGGAAGCGATTTATTGCTCTGTGTGTTCCCTTATCTGTGCGGCACGAGTATGAGTCTGCAATAAACCGCTTATCAAAGTATGGGTACAGCATGCGATAGAGCGCGTGGTGGAGGAGTCTGTCCCGCACGGAAGCTTTATGGATGTCTCTTGGTTTCGGGTCGCTTATTCTAAAGTGATGGTATGGGCCGTGGGTGAAGGTTTTGTTCTTGAGGTCATGGTGAAGAGTGAGAATGTTGTGCATTAAATCAACTTGAAACTCCTGTACATCCTGTTTGTTCCTCTTTCCTCGTAGAAATTCCTGCCAAGCTAAAAGCAAGTTCTCTACAGAAATGATATCGTCATAGGTATGAGAGAACAGAACTTTGGGGCGACGCCCCCCCCCTCGATTGTTGCCGGTTTTGGAGCGAATCAAACAGGCCTATCTGCTCTGGCATGAGTATCATTCTACTCTGCCCAAACTCCATCGCTACACACTGGGAGAAAGAATAGATACGTTGTTTATAGAAATAATGGAAGCGGTCTCCGGTGCGGCATTTTTGTCACGAGAGAAGAAAATTCCTTTTGTAGGTGTGGCGATACGGAAACTAAACACGCTTACATTGCTACTGCTTATTTTGTGGGAATCAAAATCACTGCGGGACAAAAAATACATTGCGCTTTCCATACAGATGGATGAAATCGGGAAAATGCTCGGCGGATGGAACGGACAGTTGCAAAGACAAAACTCCTCCCAGAGGGAGGAGGAATGAAGAAAGTTGCTGAGACGGAAGACGATCTCGTTGTCCAAGTTCCACTCGTTGCCGGGAGTAACCCAATTCGTGTTGAGCCATGACTTACCGTCATCACTGCGATTGACGTTGAAGACGTTCGGGTTGCCGAGGGAGTCCGTCTGTGCGAAGCATCGTCTATTCCACCACCCATAGAATATTCTCCGGGCTGTATCTAATGTGGCATCATAATGCCGTGATGCTACGCACCAAGTATCTTCAATTTTTTGAAGTTTCTACATGCACCACGCTCTCTTCAACCGCGGTCAAAGAAACTCCGGGCGCATGGATACTGGATTCGGCAGCAGACAATCCCTGTCGTCCACATACTCGCCTACTACCAATTGCAATAGTACCAAATAAAGTCGGCTCGCATCTTGCGATGCGAGCCGAGAGTTAAGGGACCAAGGGTTAGTGCTAAACCCTTAAGTCTTAATCATTTATTTGCTGAGACGGAAGACGAGCTCGAAGTCCAAGAACCACCCGTCGCCGGGAGCAACCCAAAACGTGTAGAGCCATGACTTACCGACACCACTGCGACTGACGTAGAAGACGCTCGGGCTGCCGAGGGAGTCCGCAATCTGCTCCATGGCGGTCCAGAAGTAATCCCCCTTCGGTTGATCCTTCAGCGAAAGGCGGATGGCCGGCCCGTCGCAAGGTTCGCACAGGTCGTGACCGAGCTCTTTGATGCGGGCCCAGACCTGCTTCGTTGTCGGCAGTTTCTTCGGATCGGTGAACCCCAGATCGCGGACCGTTGCGCGGGCGAACTTGATCGTCTGCATCTGCCCAGGCTTCCATGCGGGTTTGGACATGAAGTCCTTTGCCCAATCTGAGACGAACATGTTGCACGCCTCGAACTCCGTGAGAAGTTCCTCCTTAGATTTGCCGCCGACTTCGCACTGAAGGTAGACGAGGAAGTCTTTCGGATGGACGGAAACGGGTGCCGAAACAGACGGGCAACCGGCACGCAAGAACATCGCGAGGTTATCGCGTGCTGTCTTATCGTTGACCGGTAGTGTGAGCTCCTGCGAGCTAACACCGGTCTTCTCCATCACGCGAAAAAACTTTGCGGCGAGGTCGAGGTTATCGCTGATTACGCCGAGGGGTGCGATGTTAGACATCGGATGCCTCCAAGTTTAAATGAGCTGTCCTGGAGTACGGGAATCCGTATCCATCAGCTAAAGTTAATTGTACTCCTGAAATATGACTTTGTCAACTAAAGTTCACGTGGGTTTGGGAACTAGAAGACGGGTGCCGTATTCGGAAAATTCTTCTTTCTTTACGAATACCTACATCTCCTCGGGCGCTTTGATGCCCAAAAGATAGAGGCCATTTTTGAGTGTTTGACGAGTTGCATCTACCAGTGCTAATTTGTATGCCGCCTCAGGTGTGCCATCAAGAACTTTCGTAGATGTGTACCAACTATTGAACGCGGAGGAGAGTTCGGTGAGGTATTGTGCAACGTAGTGTGGTTCATACAAAGATGCTGCACGTTCAACAATTTCAGGAAAGCGGATAAGCAATCGCTCAACATGTGAAAGCTCGCTTGGGGTGCTCGTGTCTGCTTGAATATTTTCTGCCGCTGCTTTGCGCAAAATAGATGCCGCACGCACATGTGCATACTGCAAGTATGGTCCCGAGTCTCCTTCAAGAGAGAGTGATTTCTCCGGATCGAAAATAACATCCTTACCTGTTCCCTGTTTTAGAATGATGTACTTGATTGCAGCAACCGCAACCATTTTGTTTGTTTCGGCTGGTATTTTATGTTCACGCTCTTTCGATTTCTCTTCAATCCGAACTTCAAGATCTTCAAGAAGGGACTCGCCGGTAATAATGTTCCCTTTGCGGGAAGACATCTTTCCAGACGGTAAGTTGAGCAGCCCGTATGGGATATGCAGTAATTTATCTCTAAGTTTAGGAAACACGGCTTCTATCGCCTTGATAACTACTTTAAAATATTCTTTCTGCTCATGACCGGTAACCGTGATTGATTGATCAAACGGATATGCATCTACCTTTAATTTAACGAGGCCAATATCTTTTGCTTCATAGGTTGGGAGTCCTGCAGAATTTATGAACACACGTGTGTGCAATCCATATTTCTCACCCTTAAAGATAATTGCCCCATCACTTTCTTCAAAAATACCATCGCTGATGTGTTCCTTTACAATGTCTCGGCCAATCGGGCCCGATTGACTCTCGAAAATTTCTACATCAAATTTCTCTGTACCAAGTGCGTGACAGAGACCCATCAAATGGTGGAGGGATGTTTTAATTCCCTGCTCGCGCAGTCCTGAGAGTTCGGCATCACTTCCTTCGTACAACGCTTTGTTAATCACATCTATTGCAGTCATTGCTTCAGGGTTGTCTTCGTACGCCGCCGCACCTTCTTGATATGCCTTGCCCAATTGCGAGATATCTTTTGGATCGTAACTTCCGTTGCATAAACCCCACACACCTTTTGCAACTGAGAGGCCGATATCAGACGCGTAATTTGCTCTCGATACATCTGCACCAATCGCTTCGATAAGACGCGCGACCGATTCACCAATAATGTTGGACATCAAGTTCCCAACATGCAGCGGCTTAAAAAGATTTGGGCTCGTATACTCAACCATCACTTTATCGCCTTCGCGGTTTGCGTTTCTTCCCCACTCCTCCCCCTCACTAATTGCGCGCGCGATTGCTTGTGCAAAAAATCCGCGGGCAAGTGTGATGTTTACAAACCCAGGACCAGCAACAGACACTTCTTTAACAAATGGCAATTGGGCTGCCTCGAGTCCTTTTTTAATATCTTCAGCAACTTCTTTGGGCGGTTTACCCAACTCTTTTGCAGCGGCGAGCGCCGCGTTACTCGCGTAATCAGCATCAGTCCCCTCGGGCGGATACTCAACATTAATTGAGACGTTCGCTCCAAGTCCGCCGACAATCCCCTCAAGCACTCTCTGGAGCTCTGCTTTTACCATTGGGTAAGTCTACCCCTTAGCACTTTGTATACAAAGTGCTAAGGGGTAGAGGGTTAGAAATTTAGACGTTTAAAAGAAGTTTCCTCAAGACCGCCCTTATCCCAATAGATTTTTTATGTGCGACTCCCGGGAGTCGCACATTCCTACAAAGGTTAAACCTTTGTAGGTGAAAAAAGTAGCCCTGCTTCCGACCTCCAGTAAATGGATGGCGGAAGCAGGGCTACGGACTAAGTTCAAAGGGACTGAAGTCCCAATCAGTTCACAGCGTCTTAGGTTGAGAGCTGACTTGCGACACGGCGAACGCGAACCCGCCGTCACGATGCCACCTGTAGTCAGGCCTGACGTAGTCCGCGTCGAGCCAGCGACCAGCGTCGTTACGGTTCGCGCTCAGCAAGTACGGATCGCCGTCGGAGTCGTTGATGGGTTCGTGCATGGCAACGATGTACCACAGCCCCATCGCTTCGATCTCCTTGTCCGTGAACTTCTCACGGATGAGGCAGGCCAGTTCGGCGTTCGGCTTCGAGAGCTTGCGCTTGGTGGCCTCGGCGCGAATCTTCTCCGTGCTCCGGTCGCTTTCCTCGAAGAGCATGCCCTTGAGAACGGCGACTTCGGTCGTCACGCCGTTGGTCGGTTTGAAGTCCGGCGAACGGAGCACCTACTTGGCGTAGTCTCCGACGCGGAGACCCAGACGCTTGATCCAGTCCTCGCCGGTCGTGCCGTCGGAAGTGACGCTGAAGTAGATGACGCCGTCTTCTTCGCGCCACGAACGACCCGTAGCGCCCTCAAGTATTGACTGATAGATATCGGCAACCGCTTTTGGATCACGCTTACCATCGGAGACAAGCATGTTCACCTTTGTTTGAAGGCGCCACAGCCTTTCAAGCTCATTGTCATTACTCATGACCTATCCTTTTAAGACAACATCCGTTACTCACGGAATTTTCCTCTAATCCGAGGAGGAACCATGACCTGTGTGGTCATAGCGAGAAATAGCCTACCCTGGTGATAGTTAAGCCACTTTTCGCTATGACCAATCACAATTTATATTAAAGAACTATGTCTAGTATCATACACCTAAACTGCATATTTGTCAATAAAATCGTATAGGTTCAATAGCTTGTGAACACCTCACGTAATGTCTATGTACTAGTATTTACATATTTGTATTTAAAAAGGTTTTAAATTTCTCTCCTTCCAACAGTCCCATATATGGGACTGTTATAAAAGGGATTTATTCTTTAAAAGTTATGCGACTCACCTATCCAAAAGATTTTCAATGTGCGACTCCCGGGAGTCGCACATTCCTACAAAGGTTAAACCTTTGTAGTAGTGCTTGTGTTGGATAGAAGTGCTTCGACTTCCCGCTTTACATCTATGTATACCTCTGGCAGTGGTCGGCTTGCATCGATAATTGCAGATTTTTTGTAGTCTCCCGCGTGCGTGCGATATCCCTCTCTCACCCTGGTATGAAATGAAATTTCTTCGGCCTCAAATCGCGTTGTGCGCTCTTTTCTCTGTGCCGCGCGCTTCAATCCCTCCCGGGGATCAATATCGAGCAATATCAAAAGATCAGGAGACACTCCTTCCATCGCAAGCCTGCTCATTTGCATCAAAACGTCTTTAAGATCCTGCCGCTCTCTTGCATATACTTGATAGGCCATTGTGGAG
>Ga0163150_10005099_pt1 | contig 17107 bp, 9 predicted proteins | sample OliLakLV19P2IB_FD_148628 | JGI IMG/M metagenome (GOLD analysis project Ga0163150, IMG submission 148628) | Freshwater microbial mat bacterial communities from Lake Vanda, McMurdo Dry Valleys, Antarctica - Oligotrophic Lake LV.19.P2.IB | ecosystem: Environmental > Aquatic > Freshwater > Lake >...
GAAACGGGCTTGAGCCGGCCTGGGGGTCGCCCGTCCCGACGTCGTAGCTCGGCACATGCTCGGGAGCCGCCTCGCCCAGGAGTCTCGGCGGCGGCGCGGGGGGCAGGGTCGTCGCGCGCTGGATCTCGTCGCGGATGGGGCGGCTCATGTCGTGCAGCGCCCGGCGTACACGAGCGTAGGCCTGGCCGAGGTTGCGCAGCACCTCCGGCAGACGCCCCCCGAAGACCAGGATCGCCACGAAGCTGATCACCAGCATCTCGGAGAAGCCGATCCCGCCGAAGATGGCCAGCGTTGCGGCGCTGCTCATCGTTCGCGGCGCAGGATGGCGCGGCCTGCCTCCAGGTCTTCGACCTCCCCTGTGCGGAAATCGAAGGACGCTCGCATCAGCTCCACGTCGTAGCCGCTCTCGAAGTGCACCAGCACGTCGCGTCCGGGCTTGCCGGAGAGCACCGCGCGCCCAGCCGGCACGTCCACCTCGATGCGCTCGCACCACATGTCCACGCGGCGCGCGCCCTCGCCGCTGCGGAAGGTGGTGTTCGGGCCTGTCGCCGTCAGGGTGCGCACGCCGCCGGCGCCCGCCTGGCCGCCCAGCGCCAGCAGGCCGCTGCCGCCGATCGTGAAGCGGTCGGCCCACACGTCGCTGGTCGCACCCCACGGCGCGTCGGGCGCGTGGCGTTCGGAGCGGCGGACCCACGTCGTCGGCGTATCCGCCACGAGCTCGCTGTCGGTCAGCCGCACATTGCCGGGGCAGTCGACCTCGTAGCGGTCCGCGCGCCCGGGACGTTTGGCGTCGGACTGTACGAGGACCGCTTGCACCGGGCCGCTCGCCAGCACCCAGGTGGGCCCGTTCTCGTCCAGCGCGACGCGTACCGCGCGCGCGACCAGCCGGCTCTCGGAGAGGGCCTTCCCCATGCGCACGCGCACGGGCTCTGTCCCGCCCTCGAGCCACAGCGATCCAAGCGCGCGCACGAAGCGCAGGGTGGCGCCTTCCACATGCAACGCGTCGCCGTCGAGCAGCACCCCGCCGTCGGCCTCGAGGCCTCCCAGGGTCCCGCCATCGAGGTCGAGCACGAGGGTGCGCGAGGTCAGCACCCAGCGATCGGGCGGCGTGCTGCGGCGTGCTGCGACGGGGTCTGCGGCGGAGGACCCGCGCGGCGTGGGACGGGCCGGACGGGCGAGCCCTGAGGAGGTCGAGGCGCGTTCGACGGGTGCGCGCAACGCGAAGACCACTTCGAGGCGGTCGGCGCGCAGGCGGTCCACGGCCTCCGGAGGCGGCGCACGCAGCTCGGCCGTGAACGGCGCCAGCACTCGCAGCGTCTGCGGCGCTTCGGGGGCGGGCTCGCCGCCTGGGCGCAGCACGCGCAGCTGCATCTCGATACGCCCGTCGGTCACGAGCTCGAGGCGTCGCAGACGCCCCACCCCGCGGCCGAAGCCCGGCGAGCCGGCCGTCAAGCCCGCCGGGGCGCCATCGGACAGGAAGACCTCCGCGCGCACGCCGCCTTCCGCCCGCAGGCGGCCTCGGCCGCGCTCGAAGGCGATGTGCGGCGCGGTGAGTGCGTGGCGCTGCGTGGCATCCGCCTCGACGTGGATGCTGGCGGGTGCGCCGGCCTCGCCCGAGAGCAAGGCGCGATCGGCCACGCGCTCGTAGCTGATGCGCCTGCCTGCCACCCAGGCGGGCACGCCGACGGTGGGGCCGCCCATGCGCGTCTCTCCGGCCAGGTGGCCGTCGGCCTCGAGCCGCTCGAGGGTCCAGGCGCGTCGGACCGGCTCGCCCGTGGAGGCGACCTCTGGGCCGGCTCCCTCGGGCGAGGGGCCTTCGGAAGCCGGGCTCTCGGAAGGGGGGTCCGCGCCGAACAGCCGCTGGCCGCGCCCGAAGCCCAGCAGCGCCAGTCGCGTGCCAACCCCCTCGACGATGAGCAGGGGCTCGGTGGTGTCGAGGCGTTCCACCACGATGCGTTCCGTGGCACCCTCGAAGCGCGTGCCGCTTAGGCGCACGTGCCCCAAGGCAGCGAAGCTCACGGGAATCTCACGAGCCGGCCCGCCCTCCTGGGCCGGCCGCAGCAGCAGCGAGATCTCGTCGCCCTCGAGCACGTCCTGAAAGTCGCCGGCCTCGCCCGCGCCCTCCGCACGGCGTTCGAGCCGGGCTTGCCCGCGCAGCTCCAGGCGCCGTCCCACGATGGGCGTGCCGTCGGGGCCCACCGCCACGCCGGGCGCCGGCAGGAGCAGCGCGCGGTCTGCGGCGCTGGCGCGGATCCAGCGGCCCGGCCCCGGGACGCCGGCCAGCGCGAGATCCCCCTCGAGCAGCACCACGGGCTCGCCCTCGAGCACGGTCGTGGGCGGCCCGAACGGCGAGGGTTCGTGCCGCAAGCGGCGTGCGGTGATGCGCGCCGCGCTGGTAGCGCCCGGCGTCTCCAGGTCGGGGACCTCGAGCGTGAGCGGGCGGCCCTCACCGGCGAGGTGGGACAGTCGCCAGTCGCGCGACGCCATCGCCCCGCCTCGCGTGCTCGGCTCGAGCGTCAAGGCCAGGCGGTCGCACAGCAGGCGTCGGCCGCCCTGCTGCAGCGCGCGCACGCCCTGCTCGAGCACGATGTGCAACGTATCCCCCTCTACGGCAGCGTCGTGCACCACGGCGGCACGGCCCGCGAAGACCCGTGCGGGCCGGAACTCGTCTTCACGCCACAGCGTGGCCCCCCGCGTGTCCAAGACGTTCTGGCGCAGGGTGAGCAGAACGCTGCGGGCGATCTCGATGCGGAACGCGTCGTCGCGGCGCGCACGGCCCTCACGTGCGTCACGCGCCAGGGTGAAGCCCTCGCCTTCGAGGGTCCAGGCGGCGTGCTCCACCGTGAACGGGCCTTGGCCCACCGTCGCGTGTGTGCGCGGATCGAAGGTGAGGGCGTCGCCCCGCGCCTGGATGGCGAGCGTGCGGTCGTGGGCCTCGACGCCGCCATCGAGCACGATCACGGCGTCGCCTGCCCGCCTGCCGGTCTCGTTCTCGGTTTCCAGCGCGCGGGCGATGCCGTCGGCGCGCGCGCGTGGAGCGAAGAGCTGCAGGTGCACGAAGTCCTCGATGGCGCGCGGGTCGTCGCGCAGCCGGCGCGCCTCCTCGAGCGTCTGCGGCTCGCGGTAGGTGAGCACTACCACGTCCTCGAACAGGATCGAGCCGCTGTCGGCGCCCTCGCCCAGCAGCGCGCGGGCGCGACGCGCCGAGAAGGCCCACGGCAGGAAGTGGGGGATGTCCACGCGCTCGCCGCTGCGCGGATCACGGAACGTGAGCGCCTCGGGCATGGCGTAGCGCGGCGCTCCCACATCCTTGAGGCGCAGCGAGCCGGAGGCCGAGGTTGCGCCGACCAGGGGCACGCGCGCGCCCTCCACCGGGGCGTCTTGTCGCGGAACCTCCGGCACCGAACGGTCATCGCCCCGACCGCGCCAGCCGTCCGCCATCCAGAGCAGGGTGCCGACGCCTGCGACCAGACAGCCGAGGAAGATCAGGAGGCGCATCGCGCTCCCACGGTTCGACGGGGTGAGGTGGTGCGCGAAGGCAGGCGGACAGCGTCCATCGCGGGGATTGTAGGTCTGCAGCCGGGCTTCCCCTCGGATCGGACCGTCTGTGGGTGGCGCTGTGGCGCGTCGGCAGCCACGCCTACCTACGGGCGAACGCCCCCCCACCCGTAGGATGGGGCTTGTGCCTGCCCTCGGTCCCGGAGCCCGCATGACCGACCTGCACGTGGACCTGGCCGCCTTCTCCGGCCCTCTGGACCTGCTGCTGCATCTGGTCCAGGAGGAGGAGGTCGACATCCACGAGGTGTCCTTGGCGCGCGTGGCCGACGCCTTCCTCGTCACCGTACGCCAGCAGGTGGGCACGCTCGACGTGGATCGAGCGGGCGAGTACCTGGTCGTGGCCAGCCAGCTGCTCGTCATGAAGAGCCGCGCGCTCCTGCCGCGCGACACGCCGCTGGAGGAAGACGAGCTCGACCCGCGCCTCGACCTCGTCAAGCAGCTGCTCGAGTACCGGCGCTTCAAAGGCGCGGCGCATGCGTTGGCGGGTCGGGCGAGCGAGCAGCAGGACCACCTGCCCGTGCGGGTTGCCCCGCCCGGCATCGAGGTCCCCGAGGACGCGCCCATCGAGGCCGACCTCTTCGCCCTCGTTTCCGCTTTCCAGCGCCTGCTCAAGGAGACGGGTGCCGACACGGCCGTGGCGATGCCGCGCGAGCGGCTGCCCATCACGCATTTCGTCGAGCGCATCTTTGACCGACTGGTGGCTTCGGGCGGATCCCTTGGCTTCCTGTCGCTCATCGGCGAGCGCCCCGACCGCACCTACGTGATCGGCGCGTTCCTGGCGCTGCTCGAGCTGATCAAGCTGCGTAAGGTGATGGCCGTCCAGGACGGCTTCGGCGAGATCGCGATCCAGCTGCGCCCCGAGGCCATGGAGCTGGGCGCCGAGGGGGTGCACGAAGCCACCGCGCACGCGCTCGAGCAGGCGCCCTTGCCCGTCGCGGTGGGCGGGCCGCGCATCGTGTTCATGGGCTCGCCAGAGTTCGCGGTGCCGGCGCTGCACTCGTTGTTGGGCGCCGGCATGACCCCCGCGCTCGTGATCACCCCCCCGCCCCGTCCGACGGGTCGGGGGCGCCGCATGGCCGCCGTGGCCGTCGCGCGCGAAGCCGAGGCCGGCGGACTCACGCTGCATCGCACGCAGGACGTCAACGGCCGCAGCTCGCGCGACGAGATCGCCGCCGCCCAGCCCGATGTGATCCTCACCGCAGGGTTTGGGCAGAAGCTGGGTCCGGCGCTGCTGACGCTGCCGAGGATGGGCTGCCTCAACCTGCACGCCAGCCTGTTGCCGCGCTACCGGGGGGCCAGCCCCATCGCCGCGGCGCTGCGCGACGGCGCCACGGAGACGGGGGTGACCCTCTTCCGCATGGACGAGGAGCTCGACCGCGGCCCGGTCCTGGCGCGCGTCACGCTGCCGCTCCAGGGCGACGAGACGGCCGACCAGGTCTCCGCCAAGCTGGCCCTGCTGGCCGCCGACCTGCTGGTGCGCGCGTTGCCGGAGTACCTCGCGGGGCGTCTCGAGCCGGTCCCGCAGGATGACGCGGCCGCCACCTACGTGCCGCGCATGACGAAGCAGGAAGGCCTGGTGCGCTTCGATCAGCCGGCCGAGACCGTGAAGAACCACGTGCGCTCGGTCACCTCCTGGCCGGGGGCTCAGGTGTCGTGGCAGCCGCGCGTCAAGCATGATCCGGTGGCGCTGGTGCTGTTGCAGAGCAGGGTGCTCGATCCGGCGCGTGTCGTGCTGGACGCGCAGGGCCAGCCCCTGCCTGCGGGCACCGTCGTGGCGGCCGGTGTCGAGGGTCTCGACGTGGCCTGCGCCCCGGGCGTGCTGCGGGTGACGGAGCTCAAGCCGGCCGGTGGCCGCGGTATGGACGTCAAGAGCTTCCTCAACGGTCATCGCATCGTCGCCGGCGACCGCCTGGTGGCGCCGCGGTCAGCCTGAGAGGCGACGCGCGGGCCGCTCCCTGGCGCGCTTGCTCCGCGGCCCGGTTGCTTGGCACAATGTAGGCATGCAGTTCTTCGCGCGCTTGCTCGTGCCGCTGGATTTCTCGGAGATGACCCCGGCGGTCCTCAGCATGGCGCTGCGCCTGCTGGCCCCCGACGGCAAGGCGGTGCTGTTGCACGTGGTAGAGACGCTGCCGCTCGTGACGGAGGGGGCCTACGGCGTCTACGCGCACCGCCGTGAGATCGATGAGATCAAGCGACTGAGCGGCGAGAAGGTCGGTCAGCTGTGCCAGGAGCTGGGAGATCCGCGCCTCGTTCCGATGATGCGCGAAGGCAAGCCAGCGGCCGAGATCGTGGCGGCCGCGGAGGAGCTGGAGGCGGAGGTGATCGTCATCGGCTCGCACGGCCGCTCACGCCTCGAACACCTGCTGGTAGGCAGCGTCACGGAGCGCGTGCTGCGTAAGGCGCGCTGCCACGTGTTCGTGGTGCGCACCTGATCGTCCGCGCCGTCGGCGCCGTCCTCTGCGACAGGGCCCAGGGGATCCTCGCGGCGCTCCCGCGCGTGCTGCTTCTGCTCGTGGCGCTCCTGGTCGTGTTGCCCCCGAGCAGGCGGCCTGGGCCCGCGTGGGCCGAGGGCGAGACGCGCGCGGGCGCGGTCGTCGTGCGCTGGGACGACGACGCCGGCGACGCCGGCCGCTGGGTGGCCCAGCGCTGGGAAGGCCTCTTGGCCGAGGCGCGGGGGCGGCTGGGGGTGGACCCCGATCTGAGCGGGGCCGAGGTGTTCGTGGTGCGTGGTCCGGAGCGGTTGCGCACCGCCGCGCGGGTGGGCGCGCCCGAGTGGGCCGGGGGTGTCACCGTGGCCGGGCAGCGCGTGGTCGTGCGCGTGGACGGCGCGCAGGGCGAGCTCGTGCGGTTGATTGCCACGCTCCGCCACGAGGCGGTCCATCTGCTTTGGGCTCGCCATGCTGGGGCCGCGGCCCGCCGCCTGCCGCTGTGGTTCGAGGAAGGTCTGGCTGAGGAGATCGGAGGGGCGCCCTCGGTGCTCGCCGGCGCGCGTCTCGACGTGGCTCTGGGCACCGGCCAGCTGCTCGACTTCGAGACGCTCGAGCGTCTTTGGCCCACCGACGCCTACGCGGCCGACCTGGCCTACCAGCAGTCGCGTCGGTGGATCGGCCTCTTGATCGCTCGCCAGGGCTGGAGCGTGGTGCCGGCGCTGCTCGCCCGCGTGCGCGAGGAGGCCGAGGCGAGCACGCCCACCCAGGCGCTTGATCGCGCGCTGCGGCTGGTCACGGGCCACCCGCTGAGCGACTGGCACGCCGACTGGCGCATCGCGCTGGAGGAGCGCCGCGATCGTTGGTGGCTGTGGTTCTTCGTGGATCTCGATGGGTTGGTGTGGACCTTCATCGCGCTCGTGTGCGCCGGCTCCTTCTTCGTGCTGCGGCGCCGTCGTCGGCGCGCCATCGATGCGTTGCCCGACGGTCCGTTGCCCGAGGAAGGGGAGCTGCCTCCGCAGGGCTAGGTGGTGTGCCGCCGCCTGCGCGGGGTCGTCCTCCCGCGCTGCACCCCGGGCGCTGCGCAGGCTGAACGGCCCCGGCAAGCCGCCGAGGTCGAGAGGCAGGGGACCATGCAGCGAAGCCGGGGCGGGCGCCGACCCATCGACAGGGAAGGGGACCGGGTAGACGACAGGCTCGAACGCCCGCCCCGTGGCGAGCGCCGACCACACAGCCAGGGCCTGGCCGAGCAACCAGGCGTAGGAGCGGGTCAGCGTTCGCATGAACCGCTCTAAAGCAGCCGTCGTGCGGGAGTGTGTACCTGTTGCAACGTAGTATCCTGTAAGCCTGGAGCGTCGGCCTATGTGTAGCCTCTTGCGCTGGATGACCCGTCCCCACGAGACTCCTTCCGCCAAGAGGGAGGAGCGCGTGAGCGAAGCCAGGGTGAGCCTTCGATACGTCGGGCCCGAAGTCGAGTCTGGCGAGATGGATGTCTACGCGCTCGCCCCGGCGCTCATCGAGCTAGGGGATCTCTGCGGCCTGGTCGGCTCGCACCTACTTGGGCCCGACGTCCGGGTCGGGTTGCGGGTCAACACCAACTTCCGCAAGGGCTCGTTCGTTGTCGATCTCACGGTTGTCGAGGTGCTTGGCTTCGCCGCCGCGTACCTCGCGACCGAGGGAACGGCTGCGATGCGGATCCTTGATGCGATCTTCGGCGGCCACTCTCTACGCACTTCCCTGCTCGGGATGCTCAAGAAGCTACAAGGCCAGCCTGTGGAGAAGCGCGAGACGCTTCCTGACGGTTCGGTGGAGGTTCAGGTCAACATCCAGGGCAGCGACAACAAGATCACGATCGTCGTTCCACGGCGCGACGCGCACGTCGTAGACCTCTACGCGGAGGACGCCGTTCGAGAGAAGATGATCTCTACCGTGCGCCCCGTAGGAGAGCGCGTCGGACTGGAGCGCGTTGAGGCGCATCGCGAGAACGAGAAGGTCATTGACGTCTCGCACGATGAGGCCGCGGCGGCACTCACCGCGCCCAGCGAGTCAGCTGGCGAGTCCGTACAGGAAACGACCTACACCGGCATCTTGGAGATCATCAAGCCCGTGCTTGAGGGTCGGTCGCAATGGGATGTTCGTGAGGGCGGGACCCGGTATCGCGTGGCGGTCTTGGATGCGGAGTTCCTCGAGGCGGTCGATCGCGGCCACGTTGTGTTTCGTCACCCCACAGCGTTGAGGGCGGAGATCCACGTCTCGTATCGCCGGAAGCCGTCTGGCGCCATGATCGCGGAACGCACCATCACGAAGGTGCTGGGCTTCATCGACCCGCCTGGGCCCCAACCGCAGCTGCCGCTCGGCTAGGCGGGTGCGTCGGCGGAGAGAGACGGCTCGTGCAGGGGCTGGTTGAGTGCCGCGTAGCGGGCGCGGGGGCCGTCCCGTTCCTTCCTCCAGCGTCCTTGCCGCGCCCCCTCAGACAGCCACGAGCGGACTTTTTCCAGCGTGATCGGCTCGTCTACGGGTTTGGAAGTGGCCATCTTTCTAAAGACCTCGTTCGCTGTGACAAATCGCCCACCGAACGCACCAAGCACTTCCGCGATGGCCTCGTTCCAGCCCTGGTTTAGAGCCTTCAGCGCAGCGAAGACCTCAGGCCATTCTTCACCTTCGGGGCGGCCATTATCTGCCTCGTGCAGCCGAAGTCGGAACAACAGGCGCGCGACCTGCCCGGCCAGATCCCGCCAACGGTCATCCTGCGGGTTTGACGGCACGGGCGTGAACGCTACCACGCAGCGAATGCTAGCGGCTGGGTCCTACATCGGGTTTGATTCTATCGAATAACCAAACCATAAGTCTAGGCGCAGCATGGACTTACAGCAGATTCATTGCTTGACCTACCGCTGGTTGTGGAGAGCATTCGGTGTCAGCCCAAGATGTTGGGCCTCGGAGTTCCTCGCCATGATCAACCGCCCCACCATCGGGCCTTCGGCGCGCTTCCGTCAGTATGCGGGCGGGTACTGCGAGGCATGCCACGAGCCCATCGCACTATCGGGCCAAAACGTCCCGTCCATCGGCGGATGGGTCGTGAGCGCAGAGCGCGTGCTTTGCCTTGGTTGTGCGCCGAGTCGTAGGCCTGGCGTTCCGGTGGAGCCGCCCCGCAGCGAGAGCCGCAAGGCCCCTGGCAGGGCCGTGCGTGGTTAGCCACCAGCGCATCCAACGCATCGATCGCCCGTTGCGGCCGGGTTCGCGGCGGAGCAGGCAGGAGCCGTCCGAGGCGAGCGACGGCGGCCACGGGATCGCGTCCTGCGCGGACCGGCGGCTCGAACGCCGCCAGGACGCGCGCGCAGAAGTCCTCGTAGTCCCGCAGCAGCGCCGGCCGTTCGGCCACCCCCTGCCGCTTCTGCAGGCGCACGAATCCACGATGCGCCTCCACAGCCTGAGCCAGTGCCCGCGCGGCGCCCACCACGTCCGCCACGCGCATTCGCACTTTGGCAAGGCAGATGCACACGACTAACCGCCGGGACCAGGAAACTTCGGCACGCGCGGCGGCCTTCAGCAACCGCTCCTCCGGCTCCCTCAGGGTCGCGCCTTGCATGACGCTGAGGCAAGCCATGTCGACTGCTCCCTCCCGGCACCAGGCGGGCTCGAGCGTGTTGACCTCGAGTGGGGATGCTCCCTGGTGGGTGGCATACATGTGGGCCAGGAATCCCGGTCTACCGGCCCCGCTGTCTGCCCATGGCACGGAGCCCCAAGATGAGTCGAGAAGGCCCAACGACAGGCGTTGTAGGTATGCGCGGTCTCTCCGGGGCCAGTTCCTTCCAATCCACGGGGCGCGAATGAATCGGTTCTCAATAGCATTGGCGATTGCGTTCTCGCACCTCCCCCGAAAGCCAGTATGCATGCATCGCTCGGGTGGGCAGTGGGGGCGGAAAACCGCGCGCATCTCTGCTGCATCGTAGCCCCAGCGCACGCTCCCTTGCCCGGGACGCGATATGTAAACGCTGACAAGGGCGCGCACCTGCCAGAACGGGATGGAGCCCATTAGCCCAAACGCCTGACAGGCCGTGCTCGCGCAGACCCAGGCGCCATCGTTGTTGCGGGCTAGGGCGTTCCGGCGCGCCCGCCAGTCTCCCGCGGCGTACATGTCGGCCCCGCCACGGCAGACTCGAGAGAACGAGTTTGATGTGCGTTCCAGTGCACGCAGACCGGCACGACGCGCCAACGAGGTCCCAAGCTCGGCCGCCCGCAGTTGGTGCGCCACCGAAAGCCCTGCACGCCGAGTGGTGTGCTGGGCAACACATGACGCGTACAGCGCGCGGATAACCACGCGTTCCGATGGTCTAGCGGCCGTGTGCGAAGCACGCACGATGCTGGCGTGAGGGACCGCAGCCGTTGCCCTGGCGCGCACGATTGCGACGAAAACTTCCTGGAGATGCTGCGGAAGGCAGGACAGCGTTTCGGCTATGGAACGGGCCACTCGGGCCATGAGTGACGACTCGCGAGTGGTGCGAGGCCAGTAGTTGGCAAGTCGTTGAAGTACCGCCAGGGCCAGAATCCGCCGGGTAGGGCGGCGCTTGAGGAGGGAGACCATGCGCAACAGCGCGGTCTCGTAGAGGCCGGCCAGCCAAAGGGAGCCTGCCCATCTGAGAGGCCAGGCTTTGGGTCCGTCCGCGGCGCCACGCGATGCGGCTTGGACCGCTGCGCGCGAACCTGGAACCACGTCCGTTAGGACGAGGAGGGACGCGAGGACGGCCCGATGCACGGGAACGCGGGGGTCTATCTCCACGCCGATGAGGGTGGGGCCTGAGCGGTTACAGCGACCCGCCCGCCAGAGGAGCGCGACGAGTGCCAACCCGCAGGAAGCAATCTCATCGACTTTGAGCACGACACGAGACCTAGCCTGTGCGCGCAACAGGTGAGCCGCACTACGGCCGATGCCCAGCACCGGCCCTTCAGGAAGACATGATTGCCGAACAACTAGGAGCGGCCGCCCAGCCATGCGGATCGCTATACCCCGCCAGGCGCGGTCTTTCAACCGCCGCGCGTTCGTATATTGTTAGTCTATAATTATGGACGTCGAAGTTGCAAGAAGGCGACGCGCGTCCTACTATTCGGACATCCGCAGGCTCATGCGGATGGAGAAGTCCCCCATGGTCCGAGTCCTCGGTTCAGCTGTATTGCTCCTCCTCGTTGCGGTCGTGGCGCTCCCGGAAGTCGCGGCGAACCCCGGTGTCGTATGCACCTACGCCACGTCCGGTACGGCGGGCGAACTTACGATCGTGAACGCAGCAGGGCGACCGTATTCAGCGTTTCGCGGAGACGGCTTCGTGATTTCGTCTGGGGTGGTGACGAGTTCGTTCTTCGTCACACCGGTTCTGGGCGCTGTCGCCGGGCAGATCGTTGTCAGGGTTGGTGACGAGGTCTTCCTCACAGGTGATCGCAACAGCATGTGGGAATAGCGCCATCGCTTTTGGGGTCGCCGGCCTACTGCCTAGACGAGCTTGCAGCTTCCGCGATCTTCCTGAGGAGTGCGGATACCTGCTGCATCGCGAAGGGCTTGGCCAGGAGCCCCTTGGCCCCTGCTGCACGCGCCTCCGCCGGATCAACATCCGAGGCCCAGCCGCTCATAAGAACTACGGGTAGTTCCGGCTGAAGCGCCATGGCCCGTCGGCACAACTCTAGGCCGTCCATGTTTGGCATCCCGATGTCGGTCAGCAGCACGTCGGGTGCATCCGCCTTCATCTGCTCGAGGGCGTCGAAGGCATCTTTGGCGCCCGCCACTTCGTAGCCCGAGCGCTCTAGGTAGGAGCACAGGGGGCGGAGCACATCCGAGTCATCGTCAACGATGAGGATGCGGACCGACTTCCCGCCGAGCTGGGAGACCGGGCCCGCCGCTGAGCCACCATCGGGCAGGGCCATAGCTGTGCGCACTGGTAGGCGGAGGGTCGCCGTGGTCCCCCCTCGGGTCGAGGAATCGAGCGTCAGTTCGCCGCCGTGTTGCTCAGCGATGCGCTGGCTAAGGCACAGACCCAGTCCCGTACCGCCCTCGCCCTTCGTCGTGAAGAAGGGATCGAATACTTTCGCCATGATTTCGGGCGGGATGCCTGGCCCGTCGTCGTGCACGCGGATCTCGATACCGTCGGTCTGCGTGGCGACCTGAACCAGGATCAGCCCGCCCCGGTCGGCAAGGGCGTCCAGCGCGTTCTTGAGCAGGTTGGTCAGCACTTCGCGCAGTTCGGTCGGGTTGCCCACTACTCGTAGACCGGGCTCACAGGAGAGCCGCACCGAAATGGGCGGGCGACCGTGGCGACGACGGGTACCCCACAACGGCCGGAGGAACTCGATGGCGTCCGTGCACACCTCGGCGACGAGCACCGAGACGAACGTGTTTGTGCGTTGCTGGCGGCTGAAGCTCTGGAGCGGGCGCACGACACCCGCCGCGTCCAGCGTGGCCTTCTCGATGAGCGCTAGATGGGCGCGCTGCTCTTGATCGGGGACGGACAGCCCCATGAGCTGGACCCGGGCCAGGATCGCCGTGAGCAGATTGTTGAACTCATGCGCTACGCCGCTGCTGACCTCGCCCAGCACGCGCAGACGCTCGGTCTTCACCAGCCGGTCCTGCATCGTGCGGACCTCAGCATAGGCCTTCTGCAGTTTGCTTACGAGCCGGTTGGTCTCGATCGCAGCGGCGGCCTGATCAGCGAGCAGCGTAAGAACCTCGAGGTCCGCCTGGTCGAAGCTCCCCGCACCGGCACTGCTGTCGGCGTACATCACCCCGAGCAGCGCGCCGTCACGCAGCATTGGCACGCACAGGATGGAACGCAGTGCAAGGGCCGTGATGCTCGGGCGACCCAACAGTTCGTCGTCGCCGAACGCATCGTGCAACAGCAGCGGCTTGCGCGAAGCCAGCACGCGTTGGATGACCGTATGCGAGAGATCTTGGTCTGTGATCGGCCCGCCGGCCGCTGTCACGCTGGTAGCGACGCGCATCTGGCCGGGCGGATCGTTCTCGATGAGGACGACGCAGGCGCGCTGAGCGCCGGTGATTTCGGCCGTGCTGCGCGTTAGGCGTTCCAATAGAGCCTCTAACTGCGCGCGTGGCTCCATGCGCGACGTGGCGGCAAGCACTTGGCGCAAGGCCTCCTCGCGGCGCGCTCCACGCTGCTGCGGGCGGTCGGCGGCCAACAGCAGGCTGTGCGCGAGGGCGTGCAGGTCTGACGGGGTCGGGTTGTCCGGGAGCGAGCCTTTGCCGTCCTGCGCGAGTGAACGGGCACATTGCACGTGCTCAGCGGGAGGGGCGCGAAGTGAACGGGGCATGGCTGCTAGGGACATGGGCACGTGCGCGAGCGCGCGCGAGAAGGCCTCAGCGCGTGCCGAGAGGGAAAGGGATGCATCCAAGCATGCGTGGTGGGCGGCGAATCGTGCAGCCTGCAGACTCCCGCCAGCGAGGCGAGCGAACGTCTCAACCAAGCCTCGCCAGAGATGCGACGGCGCGGACTTGTTGTTGATCATGTACTGACGCAACACCACCTCTAGGGCGATGCGGCGCTCCGCAGGCCCCATGCTGAGTGGAGCTGATCCCAGGTCATGCAGAAGGGCGTGCCCCCGGGGCTCCGCAGCGCAGCGTGTGCTGGCGCGCAATGTGTGGACGGTCAGTCTGTAAACGTTGCGGAGCCGCTCTCCGGGGAGTGGCCGGATTGATGTGGCACCAGCCAACTGCGGAAGCACGCCCAGCGCAGCGGCACCCAATAGAGCCAGCGATGTGCGATCTGTCCCCTGGAGGGTGGCCGCGTGCCGTGAGGCACGCTTGAATGCCCTTTTGGCTGGCTCGACTTGACCAAGGACGAGTGCTGTGCTCAGTACTGCAAGATGGTGCAGGCCGCGCGCATCACGGAATGCCCGCTTGCGTGCAGCACTTGCAGAAAACAGGAGTGCAGCCTGACAGGCTTCAGGCGCCCCCATGACCGCAGCGAGAGGGGCTTGATGGTAGGCGACCTGCGCCGCGCGCTGAACTTGATCGCAGAGTGCGGCCACGCGCAGGGCCCGGCCCAGGCAGGCAAGGGCAGGTGCGGGACTGTACTGCTGGTCGAGGGCAATGCCGAGCTGCCCAAGGATTGCGATGAGCTGGGGCAGCCGGCCATGGCGGGACGCCATGCGTGCCGCTTCCTGCAATCGGGCCGCTGCGCGTGCCGGGCTGCCGTCATCAAGATGCAGTAGTGCGAGATTGTACTGCCCGTTGATTGTTCCGGCCAGATCGCCGAGGCGCACGCGGAGGCGTACCGCGTGCTCAAGCACGCGCTCCGCGGCCTTGTAGTTCCCGGCGGCGCGATGGACAAGTCCGAGATTGTTCAACACTGTCACGTGTAGTGCGTGGGCGCGCATCGGGCGCGTCATGCGTCGTGCCGCCTCAAGAGCGTGACGCGCTGCGGCTAGGCGACCCGTGTCGTAGTGATCATTGGCCACCACCTTCAGATAGTCCACGACGAGGCGCCGATGCTGCCTGGTGCGCGGACGGAGGCGGCGCAGGAAGTCTCGGGCACGAGCGAGGGGGGTGGCGGCGTCCGTGGGCCGCCGAAGTGCGAACAGTGCGCGGGCCAAGGACACCTGTATCTCGGCGGCGCAGGCGTTGTTGGCTGTGGGGGTTTCTGCGTGTGCTTTAAGCAGTGTGGCTGCGAGGACGAAGTCGTACGCCCCATCCAGCACGCGTGCTACGAGCAGCACGTTGGGCAGCTCGTCCGCCGACTGGGGCAGGCGGGGGGCGAGCAGGCGGGCGAGGGCGGCGGCGTCGTTGCCGCGGTCCAGGAGGGCGATGAGCTGGGAGCGGGGCGCGGTAGCGTCGAGGAGGGGCGGCGCGGAGTGGGCGATGCGCAAGAGCAAGGGTTGGAGGGCTTGGCGCTGATCGGTCGTCAGCTGGGCGCGCGCGTCGTAGGCCAGCGCTAGCGCGTCCTCGGGGTGATCGAGCTCGATGCGCAGAGTCAGCCGATCGAGCAGCGTGCGCGGATCGGGGTGTGCTTCGAGGGCGCTGAGCAGGTCTTCGGCCGCCGCACGGCGCGCTCCGGGTTCGAGCTGAGCGAGGAGTGCACGGCGCAGGGTCGGTGCGGCGAGGGCCAGCATCACGGCGTCGCCGTGCTCGCGCACGGAGAGCAGCGGGGAGCTGGGGATCTCACCGGCGCCCAGGCGGCTCCACAGCGCGCGGACTGCTGTTTGGGGCACCTCTGCCTCTGCCAGCGCAAGGCGGTCGAGCAGCGCGCCGAGCGCGGGGCCTGCTGCGCGCAATGCCTCGCCAATGGCCGGCGGCAGGCGGCGCACCGGGCCGTAGGAGGCCAGGCGCGAGGTGTCCCAGCTCCATGAGCCAGTGTCCCGGACGAGGTCGCCGCGGCGGTAGGCCTCGCCCAGCAGCGTGGCGAGATGAGCGGGCTGACCGTCCGACGCCGCCAGCAGGGCGGTGAGGTCGGCCTGCGGCAGATCGAGCCCTGGGAACCGGTCGCGACACAGCGCGGAGATGGCGTCCAGGTCGAGCGGCCCCAGGGAGGCCACGGCGTGGCGCGGGTCCACGGCGTCGGCGTTGACGAGTCGCTCCGCGGGCTCTTGGCCGAGGTCCACCACGATCGTCAGCGGCAGGGGCGTCTGTCCGGTGACGCGTTCGGCGCGGCCCAGCAGGTGGCGGGACAGCACGCGCACGGCCTCTTGCGCAAGCGGGGGCAGGTCGGAGAAGTCTTCGACCACCAGCACCAGGGGCGAGCGGGCCGCCGTCTCCTCGATCACCACCAGGAAGCGCTCGATCGCGCGGCCCTCGGCGTGCGCCGACGTGTCGGCGTCGCCGCCGGCGGCGCGCGGCGCCAGCACAGCGGCAGGCAGGGGGACGCCCTTGGGCCGCTCCAGCGTGACCAAGCCGTCCACCAGGCGGCGCAGGGGGTTGCGGCGGTCCGGCGTGCCCTCACGCCCGGCCAGCAGCAGCACCGGGATCTCGGCCTGGCGTGCGAGCGTCGCCAGCTCGCGCGCCAAGCGCGTCGCGCCGGCCCCCGGCGGGCCTTCGAGCAGCAGCACCGGCTCGGGAGCCGGGCGCGGGCGGCTCGCCCCCGCGTCCTCGCTGGGCAGGTGCTGGGCCAGGGCGCGTAGCGAACGCCCGAAGCGTTCGAGCACGTCGTTGCGGCCCACCAACGAGCCGCTGGTGGCAGCGGCCACGGCCTCGGCCGGCAGCACGTTGAGCGTGCCGGGACGGGCCTCGGCCAAGCGCGCGAGCAGGGCGTCGCCGTCGGCGAGGCGGCGCACCGGGTCCGGCGCCAGGAGATCGGCGATGATGGCATCGAGCGCGGCCGGCAGGTCCACGCGGCGTGCGCCGGCGTGCGGCGCGGGGTCGCGACGTCGGCGTCCCAGCACGTCGCCGGCGCCGCCCGTGTGCGGGGCCTCCCCTGTCGCCAGCCGGTAGGCCACGAGCCCCAGCGAGTAGAGGTCGACGCGGTGGTCGTGCGGCTTGTCCTCCGTCACCTCCGGCGCCATGTACATGGGCGAGCCGCGTCCGAAGCCATTGACCGGTCCGAGATGCGCCAGACCTCCGTCGGTCAGAACGTAGCTCGGCGCTTGCGCCGGGCCCTGGACAAGCCAGTTGCCGGGCGTCACGTCGTAGTGGATCAGACCTCGACGATGCAGTGCGCGCAGCACACGCGCACCGTCCTCAAGGAAGCGCCACACGGCCTCGATGGGCTGTGCACCCTCGAGCTGCTCCAGGCTAGGCCCTTCGACGTAGCGCGTGGCCTGGAACCAGTCGTACTGGCCGAAACGCCCGCCATCGAGGATCTCGGCCCACGCGGGGTGACGGAACCAGCGCAGCTCACGCTGCGCGGGGTCGTCTCCGCCGCTGCCGAGCAGCCCCTCCACCAGCTTGAGCGCCACCCGTTCGCCGCCGCGCACCAGATCCTCGGCGAGGAAGACACGGCCATGGGCGCCCGTGCCCAGGAGCCGCAGGGGCCGGTAGCGGCCCAGCAGGATGTGGCCGAGGATCAGGTCGGAGGGCATGGGCCCGGGTCTCGGAGAATGCAGGGCTTGACCGCTCGGCCCCATGCCGACGGATCCCCTGCGTTCGTCCTATCGACAGGCGGTGCCCTGCGGCTCAACAGCCCATGTGGCGC
>Ga0163150_10005100_pt1 | contig 17106 bp, 14 predicted proteins | sample OliLakLV19P2IB_FD_148628 | JGI IMG/M metagenome (GOLD analysis project Ga0163150, IMG submission 148628) | Freshwater microbial mat bacterial communities from Lake Vanda, McMurdo Dry Valleys, Antarctica - Oligotrophic Lake LV.19.P2.IB | ecosystem: Environmental > Aquatic > Freshwater > Lake >...
CGGCCGGACGGATCGCTGGCGGTCACCTCGATCAACTCGCCGTCACGCTGCGGCGGTTGGAACCGGCCCAGCGGAAGGTGCTGCTGGCCGACGCGGCACGATTGGTTGCGCTCGCTGCGGCGAGTTCTCCCGACGAGTTCGGTCGCACGTTGCGTGCCGAAGAACGTCGACTCGCGACCGACGATGGGATGCCGCGGCTCGAGCGGCAGCGTTCGGGTGTTCGGTTGCGATCGCGGTCGGAGCTGGACACCGGGATGCACATCTTTACGCTGACGGTCGACCCGGTCACTGGGCTGATGCTGCACAACAAGGTCACCGCCGCCACCGAAGCGCTGTTCCACACGGCGACACCCGAGGGTTGCCCATCCGACCCGTTCGAGAAGCAGGCGTTCCTGCGTGCACACGCGTTGTTGAACATCATCGAAGGCAAAGGCATCAGCCTCGGCCGGCCCGAGATTGTCGTCGTGATCGACACCACCACACCCGACCCGGCGACCGGTGCGCCGACGGTTGATTGGGGTTTGCCTGTCGAGATTCCGCACCGCGTGCTGCTCGAACTGTTCGGTCGCGCCGATGTGCACTCGGTGATCGTGCGTAACGGAGTTGTGCTGCACGCGCCGGGCGAGCTCGATCTTGGGCGCACGACTCGCCTCGCCAATCGCGCGCAACGGCGTGCGCTCCGGGCCATGTACGCAACGTGTGCGATTCCGGGGTGCTCCGTCAGGTTCGACAATTGCAAGATCCATCATGTGGATTGGTGGGAGAACGGCGGGCCAAGCGATCTTGCGAATCTGCTGCCGGTGTGCAGCAAACACCACCACTGCATCCACGACGGTGGCTGGGAAGTTCACCTTGCGCCGGATCGAACGCTAACGATCACGCAGCGCGACAACACGATCATGACCACCGGTCCCCCGAAACGGCGCGCGGCATGAGCGGCGCGATGACCGGCGGCATGAGCGGCGCGGTGACCTCGCGGGCAGGTTGTGGATGGTCAGGGTCCTTCGGCGAGGTCCTTGTCCAGAATCTCGCGGTCTTCGGCGTCGGCGATCGGCACTGCCTTGGCCGCAGCCCATTCCTTCATCGCTTCGTCCTCATGCCCCAGCGCACGCAGGGCTCGGGCACGAGCTTCGCGGGCGTAGGCGAGGTCGAAGTCGACCAGGTTGTGCACGAGGCAAAGGCGCATGCAGACATCGGCGTAGTGCAGCGACCGCTCCGGCAGCCCGGCCAGCAGGTGAACCTTCGACAACATCCACTGGCCGCGGGCGTCGTTTGCGGGCATGCGGCCCTTCGCCCTGGCCCAGTGATACGTCGAGGCGTAGGCGCGGCGCAGCATCTCTTCGTCGATCTCTTCTCGGTTGTCGGGCGTGCGCTCGGCTTCGATCATCTCCCAGGTGCTGTTGTTGCACTCGATGCCTTGCGCGCGGTGCCAGTCGGCGGCGCTGGCGGCGCTGTCACCGCTGTCACCAGTGGGCGGCTCGTCGACTGTCGCCCGCGGCAACTCGCCGCCGGTTTCCACGAGCGTCTTGAGGCCGTCGAGAATCCACACCCAGCCATAGCGCACGTTGGCCCACGTCAGCGGACTCATCGCCAGGTCGCCGTGCACGAGGTCGACTTGCGTCAACCCATCGCCGGCGGTCGACAGCGTCCACTCGACACGCGACGGCGGCTCAACAGCGAGTGCAGCATCGTGGAGCGCGCGCCACGTCATCACCAAGCGTGTCGGCGGCTCCACCACTTCGATCGTGCCGTCGACGCCGGCGACACCATCAACCTCGGTCATTCGATAGGCCTGGCCACTTTGGGGAGGAGCGTCGAAGCCGATGCCGAAAAAGTAGCGGCGCGTGAACGCGGGGTCGACGACCGCGTTCCACACTTGCTCGATCGGCGCCTTGATATAGATGCGGTATTGGTGTCGAGTGATTGCCATGGTTGTCTCACTTTCACTTTCTGGCTATGCAGATTCTTCGACGGTTGTTTTGAGATCGACGAGCGACCGCGTGAAGGGTTGTGCGTACTTACTGATCCAGCGATCGGCGACCTGCTGGATTGGAACAGGGTTGAGGTAATGCAACTTTTGGCGGCCATGCTTGCGCGTGGTGACGAGGTTCGCGGCTTCGAGGACGGCGAGATGCTTCATCACGCCGAAGCGAGTCATCGCCGGGAACTGCTCGCACAGCGCCGACACCGATTGCCCGTCGCGCGTGAACAAGGCATCCAGCAACGCGCGGCGCGTGTTGTCGGCAAGGGCTTTGAACACCAGATCCACGGTCAGGAGGATACGTGACTGTTTGGTCACCTATCAACCCAAGAAACCTGACCGACTTTGTCGGGTTTCGGGGTAATCTGCACTTCTCACTCGACACCATTACCTCTAGATCTAGGAGCCCACCATGACGGTTCGTCTCGGCGACATCGCCCCCGACTTCACCGCCCCTACCACCCAGGGCGAGATCAAGTTCCACGACTGGCTCGGCGATTCGTGGGGCGTGCTGTTCAGCCACCCGAAAGACTTCACGCCGGTGTGCACTACTGAGCTCGGCTACGTCGCCAAGATCAAGCCCGAATTCGACAAGCGCAACGTGAAGGTGGTCGGCCTGTCGGTCGACAGCGTCGAGTCGCACGAGAAGTGGGAAGCCGACATCGGCGAGACGCAGGGCACGCCGGTGAACTTCCCGATGATCGGCGACCCGGATCGCAAGGTCGCCGACCTCTACGACATGATCCACCCGAACGCCAACGACACGCTCACCGTGCGTTCCGTCTTCGTGATCGGCCCCGACAAGAAGGTCAAGCTGACGCTCACCTACCCGGCCAGCACCGGCCGTAACTTCGACGAGATTCTGCGCGTGATCGACAGCCTGCAGCTCACCGCCAAGCACAAAGTCGCGACGCCGGTCAACTGGAAGAACGGCGACAACGTGATCATCGGCTCCGCCGTCACCAACGAGGAAGCCGAGAAGCTGTTCCCGCAGGGCTGGACGACGGTGAAGCCGTACCTGCGCACGCTGCCGCAGCCGAAGTAACCGCCAACCGAAACGACTACCGCAGGCGCGGCGGGCGATTGTCTTTGCGCATCACGAAGCGCAACGCACTCCACGTGTTGTCGATCGCGCACACCTTGTTGTCGACCCAACCGGTCGGCAGCAAGTGTGCGCGCAACACGTCTTCGGTGATGTCGGTGGACACGCCGCTGGTCTTCTTCGGCCACGCCACCCACACACCGCCGGCGGGTTGCGCTGCGTCCGTCAGCTTCGGCCACTCGTCGGCGAGCGCTGTACGTTCGGTGAAGAACGCGACGATCACATCGATTGGCGCCAACAAGTTTTGCTGCCACACGGCATCGCCGTAATCGCCAAGCGTTTCCGCGAAGCCGGCGGGGGCGTGGCGGACGGTGAATACGGCGTCGCCGACGATTCCTAGCTTCTTGGGCAACGGTGTTCCTGAATAGCCAGCGCTCATGCGTTCACTGTTTCACATCGTGCAGCCATAGCGTGTTGGCATGAGCTCAAAGTCCAAAGTCAAGGTCGGTGTACAGCTTCACCCGCAAGCAACGACCGTTTCCGCCCTGCGCGAGGCGTGGCGGGCGGCCGACGCGATGGGGGTCGACTCGATCTGGCTGTGGGATCACTTTTATCCGCTCTACGGCGACGCCGACGCCGAGCACTACGAGGCGTACACGCTGCTCGCCGCGATGGCTGTCGAAACATCTCACGCTCAGATCGGCGCGCTCGTTACGTGCAACTCGTACCGCAATCCGAACCTGCTGGCCGACATGGCCCGCACCATCGACATCCTCAGCGACGGCCGCTTCGTACTCGGTATCGGCTCGGGATGGTTCGAGCGCGACTACACCGAATACGGCTTCGAGTTCGGCACGGCGCCAGAGCGATTGCGTGCATTGCGCGATGCGCTGCCGGTCATCAAGGCTCGTCTCGCGAAACTCAACCCGCCAGCAGTGGGACCGATGCCGCTGATGATCGGCGGCTCCGGTGAGAAGGTGACGCTACGGCTGACCGCCGAGCACGCAAACGCCTGGAACAGCTTCGGCCCGCCAGAGAAGTTCGCCGCCAAGAACGCAATCCTCAACGAGTGGTGCGCCAAGATCGGCCGCGACCCCGCGGAGATCGAGCGCACCGTCGCGATCGAGACCAAGGATGTCGGCAATTGCGCGAAGTACGTCGAGGCTGGCGCAAATCACCTCATCGTCATGACCGGCAGTCCGTTCGACCTCGACGCCGTTGCCAAGCTGCAGGAACTCGCAGCTAGCTAGCCGTGGACCCGATCAGCCGTCGGCAGCAATCGCGCTGAGAATGCCCAACCGCGTCGCTCGCCACGCCGGCACGACGGCGGCGATCACTCCGGCGATAAACGCCAGCACCATGATCCAGACGACGCTGGTCACCGGCACCGAGTACGTGGTGAGCCCTTGGTCCTTGAGCGCAATGATCACGACGTAGCCGAGCACAAGCCCCATCAGCACACCGACCGCGGCACCATATATAGAGGTGATGACGCTCTCCCACCGCACCGTCGTACGCACCTGCGCCTTGTTCATGCCGACGGCACGCAGCAGACCGGTCTCGCGTCGGCGCTCGTAGACAGCCAGCAGCAACGTGATCACGATGCCGAAGGTAGCGATGACGATCGACAGGAACAGCAAGCCGTAGATGAACGAGAGGCTGCGATCGACGATGTCGGCGCGGCTGTCGATGAACTCGGCCTTGTTCTGTAACTCGCCGATGCCGTAGTCGTTGATCACCGCACCGACCGCGTCGCGCAGCTCGCCGTCGGAGATGCCATCCATCGCAGTCAGCGACACAATGCCAGCCGGCGTCGGAATGCTGCTTTCCGCAAACGTCTCGCGGTGATAGATACGCGAAGCACGGATGAGGTCGGTGGTCTCGAAGATTCCCTGCACGGTCAGCGGTAGCGGCTCGCCATCGAGCCGCAGCTCGATCTGGCCACCGACGGCAACCTCCTCCCGCTTCGCCTCGCCCTCGCTGATCAGCACACCCTCCGGCGTGAGCGCGGTCATCTCCCCCGACACGAACACGATGTTCAACAATCCACTGGCTGTCAACGGGTCGAGGGCGAGCCCGTTGGCGGTCTCTCCGTCGGTGTCGGCAATACCGAACGCAAAGCCGAGGCCAGTCGCCTGATCGACCTCGGGCAGCTCGTTGAGCGCGTCGACGAATTCCTGCCCGAAACTGATCGCACCGCCGTTAGTCGAGTTGACCACATAGTCGCCGGCGAACGTCGCGCCGACGACATCGCGGATCTGTTCCTTGATCGAGGCGGCAAACACCGACGCGCCGGTCACCAGCGCAACTCCGATCAACACAGGCGCCGCAGTGCGGGCCGTCCGTCGAGGATTGCGCTGCACATTCCCGCGCGCCATCGTGCCGGTGACCCCACGTAGCCGTTGCACGGGCGCACCGATGACACGCGATATCGGCCGGGCCATCACCGGACCCATCAACAACGTCGCCGCGAAAAGGCTCACCACGCCCACCGCCAACAGCAAGGCATCGGCGCCACGCATGACGGCAACGATCGCCGCGGCACCCACGATGGCCGACGCAATGGCGGTGCCCACGCGGCGGCGAACATTGCCCACTCTCTCGAGCACTGCATCGCCCATCGCCGCCACCGGCGGAACCCGCCCGGCGCCAATCGCTGGTCCGACGGCGGCGAGCAGACTGGCAACTGTCCCGGCCAGCAACGTGATGACGACGGTGCGCGGCTCAACGGCGAGCCCGCGCGCCGGGATCACGAAGTCGAGCGAGTTGAGCAACGACTTGACACCAGACGCGAGGCCGATACCGGCGACCATGCCGACGGCTGAACCGACAACTCCGACGACCAGCGACTCGATCATCAACGACCAGGTGATCTGCCGTCGGCTGGCACCAAGCGCGCGCAGCAGTGCATTCTCCCGCTGGCGTTGCGCAGCGATGATCGAGAACACGTTGTAGATCACGAACATGCCAACGGCCAGCGCGATGAACGAGAAGATGACGAGGAAGATGGTGAGGAAACTGAGGCTCTTCTCGATTTCGGTCTGGCTCTGCGCGGTGATCTGCGCCGAGGTCAGCGTCTCGGCAACCTTCGGGTCGAGCGCCGCCTGAATCCGCTGCACCAGCTCGTCGGCCGACACGGTGCCGTCGCCCTGCACTAGCACGGCATCAATGAAGCCCGGACTGGCGATGAAGTCCTCCGCTGTCGCGGCATCGAACAACGCCCACGTTGCGTTGCCTGGCGAGATGATGTCGTCGTATTCCATGATGCCGACCAGCTCGAACGACCGCGAGCCGTTGTCGGAGTTGACCTTGACCGTGTCGCCGACGACGAAACCGCCGTCGGCGGCCGTCAGCACATCGAGCGCCACCTCATCCAACCCATTCGGCCGGCGGCCGTCTTTCACCCTCCAAATCGATAGTTCACCATCGTTGACTGTGGCGCCAAACGTCGGTGCTGTCGCGCGTTCGATCGGCTTGCCGTCCTTGGCGATAACGACCGCATCGCCCTGGATCGATGCCTGCGCATCGGCGACACCCGGCACCGCGCGCACCTGATCGACGACATCGGCGGGAAGGCGATCGCGACGCTCGAGCCCGAAGAAGCTCTCCACAGAGTTACTGCTCTGCACGTAGCCATCGACGCGCTCGTAGACGTCGGCGAACAACGCGTCGAAGGTGCGCTCGATCGTGTCGCGGAAAATAAACGTCCCGCTGAGAAACGCTGTGCTGGCCACAATCGCCAGCGCGGTGAGCAATAGCCGTGGCCACCGCGCCAACACACTTCTCAACGCAAGGCGTATCACCGGTCTACAACCTCATGTGGTCGCTATGGCCTGCAGCATGTCGGCGTTCGCTGCCTTGCGCGCCGGAATGAGCGCCGCCATCGCGGCGAAGATCAACGACAGACCCATGGCGATAATGATCGTTGGTGTCGGAAGCTTGAACACGCTGAGTCCTTGATCCTCGAAGGCCTTGACGATGATCCACCCGAGCGCGACGCCGAGCACCGTTCCGAGGACAACACCGACCACGCCTGTGATCATCGACTCCCAGAGCACGCTGCGGCGCACCTGGCGCTTGGTCATACCGACCGCGCGCAACAGCCCGAGTTCGCGACGACGCTCGTACACCGCCAACCACAGGGTGATCACGACACCGATCACGGCAATGAAGATCGACATACCGAGCAAGGCGTAGATGAAGTTCAGGAACCCGTCGATCTGTTTGCTCTGCTCGTTGATGTATTCCTCGCGCGTCTGCAGCTTTGCGGTCGGGTAGCCATCGACGATCGCCTGTAGCGCCGCTGTTCCAGAGGCGGTCACGCCATCACTAGAGCGAACGAACACGCTGAGGTCGAACAACGGCAACGATTGACCGTCGAACAAGGTTCGATCGACGATCAGATTGCCGAACACATCGTCATCGAAGATTCCTTCAACGGTGAGCGCAACGGTCGTTCCATCGAGTAGCCGAACATTGACTGCATCGCCAACCTGAAGGCCGTCGCGCGTTGCCTTGTCGGCCGAGTACAGAATGCCCTTTGCATCCAGACCCTCGAAGCCTCCGGCGAGGAAGTTGAGTTGCAGCACCGCCTGTGCGTCGGCGGCCGACACTGCCAGCACACCTTTGTCCCTGAACTCGCCGTTCTCTTCTACGAAGACCTTCGAGGCCGACAATCCGAGCGCAGCTCCGATACCCGCCGCCTTAATCTCGGCGGCGATGGTGGGAGGAATTCCAATGCCTCCGTTGGATTGCTCGGGCGAAACGACGTAATCCGACTGGAATGCCTCACCAATAATCTCGCGCGTACTCGCCTTGGCGGAGGCACCAAGGGTCGCGACCCCGATGAGCAGCGACAGACCAACCGCGAGAGCGCCAGCCGTCAGTGCAGTGCGCTTCGGATTGCGCGCCGCGTTGCGACCCGACATCGTGCCAGCAGGGCCGCGCAGTTTGCCCAGCACGGGCTCTGCCGCGCGCGCGATTGGCGCGGCGACAAACGGCCCCAGCGTGATCAGCGAAATGAACATGGCGATGACGCCGCCACCAAGGAAGTTCGCGTTGCCGCCCGACAGGCCGAGCGCAACCAGTGCAATTGCGGCAACGACGGAAGCAGCGCCCAGCCACTTGCGAGTTGTCGAGACCGCGGCGCGGTCGATGGCGACGTCGCGCATCGCTGCCAACGGTGGAACGCGACCGGACCGCAGCGCCGGCGCAACCGCGCAGATCAGCGTCACAATCGTGCCCACAATCAACGAGATGACGAAACCGTTGACTCCGAGCACCAACTCCGTGTCACCAGGGCCGAACCCGACCGCGCTGAGGACCCCGAGAATCACAGTCGCCAGGCCGACACCACCGACACACCCGAGTAGTGAACCACCGACACCAACCACCAACGCCTCGGTGAAGACGGAGCGAGTGATCTGATTGCGGCTGGCTCCGATCGCTCGCAATAGCGCGTTCTCGCTCTGGCGTTGCGCGGCTGAGATGCTGAAGACGTTGTAGATGATGAAGCTGCCCACAAAGAGCGAGAGCAGTGCGAAGACGGACAGGAAAATGGTGATGAAGCCGAGAGCTTTCTGGACAGACGTTTGATTCTCTTTCGTAATCTCGGCGCCGGTCAGTACTTCGATCTCGGGGTCGCCAATCGCAGTTTCAACACGGGTGGCCAGTTCCTGATCACTCATCGAGCCATCGCTGCGAACAAAGATGCTGTCAATCTTGGTGAGGTCGCCAATAACTACCTGCTGTGCCGTCGGCAACTCGAACAGCGCCCAACTAGCGCCGCCCGATGATTCGTTGCCAGCGAATAGCGCAATGCCGACCACAGTGAAGTCGCTTGGTGCGCCAAGCGCAGTGATGCTGACGACGTCGCCGACCTCGACGCCGGCTGTCTTGGAAGAAGCGCGATCAAGCACCACTTCAATTGGGCCGACGGGTGCACGACCGGCGTAAAGACTCCACGGCGAACCTTCGCTATCGATCCATGCGCCGCCGTACTTGGGCGGACCATCCTGGCCGAGCACCTTGCCCTCGAAGGCAACCGTCGCGAATCCGAACACGTCGCCACTCGCCTCGTTGACGCCGGGAAGGACTGCGACAACATCGACGAGATCGATCGCGATCCGATCGCGAGTTTCTTCGCCGAAATCACCTTCGATGACGTTCGACGAGCGAACATAGCCATCGGTACCCTTGAATGCGTCGGCGAACATGCGGGTGAAGGTGCCGTTGATCGTGTCGGTGAACACGAACACACCAGAGAGAAATGCCGTGCCAGCGATGACCGCGAGGGCCGTGAGGACCATCCGGCCCTTACGGCTCCAGATGTTCTTGAGACTGAGCTTGAACATCGGGTGTCAGTCTCCGAAGCGCTTCAAGCGGTCGAGAACTTTCGCGGCGGTCGGATCGCGCATTTCGTCGACCACCTTGCCGTCGGCGAGGAAGATCACTCGATCGGAGTAACTGGCCGCCACCGGGTCGTGCGTCACCATCACGATGGTCTGACCCAACTCGCGAACTGCCAGACGCATGAAGTCGAGAATCTCGTGGCCGCTGCGACTGTCGAGGTTGCCGGTTGGCTCGTCGGCGAAGATGATGGTCGGTCGACTGGCCAACGCGCGCGCAACAGCAACGCGCTGTTGCTGACCGCCCGAGAGTTCGCTCGGCCGATGCTTCAAACGGTCGCGCAGTCCGACGGTGTCGATCACACGGTTGATCCATTCGGTGTCGCCCTTGTTGCCACCAAGCAACAACGGCAGCATGATGTTTTCTTCCGCAGTCAGCGTCGGCACAAGGTTGTACGCCTGGAACACGAACCCGACGTCGGTACGACGCAGCTCGGTGAGCTGTTTGTCCTTCAACGACGCTAGGTAAGTAGTACCGATGTACACGGCGCCACTGGTGAGCGAGTCGAGCCCGGCGAGGCAATGCATCAGCGTGCTCTTGCCCGACCCCGATGGACCCATGATGGCGGTGAAGTGGCCGCTCTCGAATTCGACGGAGACACCGTCGAGCGCCCGTACCTCGCTGTCGCCCCCGCCGTAGATCTTGATCGCATCGACGGCTCCGGCCGCCGGTGAGGTCGCCGAAACAGTTCCAGCCGTTCCACTCTTCGTGTCAGTCATGGGTCTGTTGTAACTGGAACTGGGGTGAAAAGCATCACGTCGGCACACCAATACGGGTGACATTCGGCAGGTCGGTCAGCCCCCGAAACCCGCACTCACCCCGGGCCGTTGCCCCGTTACGCTCGCAGGGTGATTCAGTGCACGTCGTGTGGCGCTTCCGTGCCTGCTGGCGCACGATTTTGTCCGTCGTGCGGCCATTCCGTCGCGCTCGGCCAGCCCGAAGAACGCCGCATTGTCACCGTCTTGTTCGCCGACCTGGTCGGCTTTACGGGCCTGACCGAACACATGGACCCCGAGCAGGTCAAGCGGCTCATCGACCAGTGCTTCGAGCGTCTCGTCGAGGTAGTCGTCGGCTTTGGCGGACGCGTCGACAAGATTCTCGGCGACGGCATTTTGGCGCTGTTCGGTGCCCCAGTGGCCCACGAAGACGACCCGGAACGCGCCGTCCGTGCCGCGCTACGCATGCAGGAGGTACTCGCCCAATTCGTCGTCACCAGTCAGCTCGAAGGCAGCGACAACATTCGGATGCGCGTCGGCATCAATTCCGGTGAAGTGCTGGTGGGCACATTGGCTGGCAGCGATTACACAGCGATGGGCGACGTGGTCAACACCGCGTCGCGCTTGCAGAGTTCGTCGCCTCCAGGGGGCGTACTGGTTGGTCAGTCGACGCACGCGTTAACCGCCCACACCTTCCGCTACGAACCGTTCGGCGAAATGCAGCCGCGCGGGCGCGAACAATCGCTGACCGCATGGCTGGCTCTCGAAGCCACAGCACCACCCGGGCGTCGTCGTCGTCGCGACGTTGGCATCGTTGGTCGGCACTCGGAACTCGAAATGGCCGACGCCGCGCTCGACTTGGTCAGGCGCGGCGGTCGCAGCGCGCTGCTGCACATCAACGGCGACAACGGCGTCGGCAAGAGCCGCCTTGTCGACGAAGTGATCCAGCGCCTTCGCGACAAGGACGACGTATCGATTCTTGAAGGCGCGTGTGTGCCGTACGGCGAGGCCAACGTGTGGTGGCCGATCGCCAGCGCGCTGTCGGACTACCTCGATCTCGACTCGAGCGTGCCAGTCGAAACGATGCGCAGCACGGCGCTCGAACGCGCGTCTCATATGTTCCCCTCGGTCAGCGTCGAAGATGCCGAGCGCATGGTCGACGTCTTCATCCATCTGATGGGCTACCCGTCGCCGATCGACAAGCTAGAAGCCGTCAACGCTCGCAGCACCATTCACCAAGCCGTCGCGTTCGTTCTTGAGGCTCGGTCGATGAAGGGCGCCATGGTGCTCAGCATCGACGACGTCCATTGGGCAGATCAAGGTTTGCTCGATCTTCTGGAACACCTGCTCAGTTCGCTCAGCCGGCGACCACTCCTTCTGATCACCGCCATGCGCCCCGGTAGCGACGTCGTCTGGCCGCCGCGGTCAGAGCGCAGCACTGTCATCTCGATGAGCCTGCAACCACTCACGCGAACCGATACGGATCAGCTCGCCAGCGCGCTGCTGGGCGACGCCGCGCGCGACGAGCAGTTGATCACGGCATTGTTCGACCGCAGCGGTGGCAACCCGTTGTTCCTTCTGGAACTCGTCGCACTCACCGAAGCTGGTGGCAGTTCGCTGGATCTCCCCGACTCTCTGCGCACGCTCATTGCTGCGCGCCTCGACCAGCTCACTTCTGCACAGCGGCAAATGCTCGAGAACGCGGCGGTGCTCGGAACCTCGGGCGCCATCACCGACTTGGAACGGTTCGCCACCGAATTGGGCCAAGTGTTTCACCGCGAAGTCGTCACCGAACTCGAAGACCTTGGCCTCCTCCAAATCATCGGCCGACGCTGGGAGTTCTGCAGCGAGTCCGTTCGCGATGCCGCCTATCAAACGCTCACCAAGGCCGCCCGCGCCCAACGCCACGCCGGCGTCGCCAAGGCACTCGACAACGCAACTGGCCGACTGGACGACCGCGTTCATCACACCGCCGCCGCCGCCGAGTTGGTGCAAGACATCGGTGCCGTCGAGCGCGTACCGAACGATGTGACGGATCAGGCATTGCAACTGCTCACCAGCGCCGCCGACCGTGCGCTCGACAGTGGAAGCCTGCGCATGGCCGTACGCCACGCGACGCGCGCGCTCGCCCTTTCGTACACGCGCGACACGCCGGCCGCAGAACTCGCCCATCTTCATCTCGTGCGCGCGACGGCGTACATCGAACAGCGGGCCTTCGCAGAGGCAACTGCCGACATCGATGCGTTGCAGGGAATCGCCGACGCGCTGCAGGACGTAACGCTGGAGGCGGAAGCGCTTCGCCTTCGCGGGTCGCTCAGCCGCGTTGCCGGTCGCATCGATGATGCCCGCCGCGAACTGGGCGAAGCAGTCGACCTACTGCGCGGCACTGGCCGGCCCGAGTTGCTGGCGCAGGCACTGCGCATTCGTGGCTACATCGAAATGTTCGGCGGGTCACTCACCGACGCCGAGTGGTACTTCGGCGAGGCCAACGGTTTGTTCAGCGAGCTCGGCGACGAACGCGGGATGGCCTACATCGAGCAACATCGCGCATGGATCGCGTTCCTGTCCGGAGACCTGCCCGCCGCGCGCGAGCGGCTGACGCGCTCGGCCGAGACCCACGAGCGCCTCGGCGATCGCAACGGCGTTGGTTGGGCGTTCGGCTTGCTCGCGTTTGTTGAGTTCTTTCAGGGTCGCTTCACCGAGGCCGAATCGTTGGCCGCTCTCGTCGGCAAGGAAGCAGAGCAACGGGGCGACGTGTGGGCCGCAAGCATGATGGACACGCTGCTCGCCGACCTGCGGCTGTGGCAGGGCAAGCTGGAGGATGCGGCGAACTTTGCCGACAAGGCCCGGCAGCGGTTCAAGCGCATCGACGACAAGTTCGGAATGATTCAGGCGATGGCACCTCTAATTCGTGCGCAAGTAGCACTCGGTCGCCATTCATCCGCGCAACGTACGTCGGAGGAACTGCTTGCGATCGCCGAGCATTCGCAAACTGGATCGTTCGCGCTGATGGCCGTTGCGGGCGCTGCGATGCACCGTGGTAACGGAGCCGTCGCGGCAGCCACCGCCGAACGCGCCCTCGCCGAGATCGCCGCGATTGGTGGCGAGGCGTACGAACCAACCGTTGTGCTGGCAATTGCGTACGCACAACTGGGCCGCGTCGAGGAAGCGATGGCCACGATCGAATCCGTTCCGCCCTATGGGCTCGAGCATCCGTTCACTCGCGCGGTTGCAGCATTGGTGTACACGGTCGCCGGCCTGCCCACGGAGGCCATCGATTACGCGGAAGCAGTGGCAGACGCGCCAGGCGCGACGTACCTCGACAACGTGTTCGCGTACGTCGCAGCAGCTGGCGCGTATGCACAGCTGGGCGACACCGAGCACGCGATCCTTTCCGCCGAGGCGGCAGTCGCGCGCGCAATGGCGGTTGGCGATGTTGTCGCAACCTCACTTGCAACTAGCGCGTATCAACTGATTTCCGGCGATACCCACCCCGCCCACGATCAGCGAACGCCGCTCGGCGAGGGTTGGACGACGCTGCTCGCGCTGTTAGCTGGCGACCAGAAGGCGGTCGTTGCGTAGGTTGTCAGCGTGTAGCTGTGTCGCCAGCAACTGAATCGTCGGGAGCAGTCTCGCGACGCCGTCGCATTTCGGCATTGAACATCGTCGCCGCCGGATGCGAATCCATTTCGCGTGGTGCTGCTTCGAGTGGACGGGCGGCGAGTGGCTGATGGCGAATCTGGCAGCCCGGGCAGAAATACAACAGCCGTTCGAATTGTCCGACGCGGCGAACCTGCACCGTGTCGCCACAGCGCGCGCAGCGCGTTCCGTTGCGGCCATACACAGCGAGGCCACCCAATATTTCGGGCGCTGCCGCGCGATAGACGCGATCGAGATCGGAGCGCAACATGCGCGTCGCAGCATTGATCACCTGTGTGCAGTCGTCGAGCGAGAGCGACGCCACTTCTGCGAACGGACTCAGCTCGCATGCCCACAGGATTTCGCTGCGGTACACGTTGCCGATACCGCGTACGACGTGCTGATCCAGCAGCACTTCTGCGATCGGGCAGGCCTCGTCGGCGTAACCGAACATCCGCCGAATGCAATCGGAAACCTCGGCCTCGGTCGCCAGCGACAGGTCGGGCGCAAGACGGCCCAAGCCAGGGTGGCGAACGGGGTTGAACTCGCGGTAGGTCTCCAGCGTCGCCGCGTTGAAACACACCGCCACCCAGCCAGGCACATCGATTGCGACGCGCATCTGGTCGTTGGGCTTGCGCCACCGCTCGCCCGTTCGGTAGAGGTGCCATGCGCCGTTCAGACGGAGGTGTGTGGTGAGCACAATTCCGTCGTCCCACACGATCTCAAGGTGCTTGCCGTCGGTCTCGACCCGTTCGATCAGGCGCCCGATCGTGGGCAGCAGGCCGAAGAGGCCCGGCGCATCGAACCGTCGGAGCGGGCGGCCGACAAGAGCCGTCCGTAACGCCGCTCCCGAGCGGTGAGTCGAATCGCCGTCTGACACCTGCAGAGACTAACGGTAGCGTTATCAGCCTTGGAGCCATTACAGAACGGTGACGAAACAGAGTCCGGCGGCGTGCCCGTCGACGGTGTTCCCGACATCAGCATCGAGCCGACGCTGATCGCAACTGCGCGTCGTCGCCACGGCGTGGCCGGAGCAGCGTTGATGGCGGGCATGCTCGGGATGGACGAAGCACTGGGCCTGCGCAAGAAGAAGGAAGAGGCGCCCATCGTTGTCTCGGCCGCGACCGATCCGCTCGACATCGACGACGATGGCATCGATGTGCCGATCGACGAACAAACTTCTGTGTATGCGCCACCGCAACCACGCTCGGGGCCGCTGAAGAAACCGAAGCACGCCCGCCGATGACCGACGGACTCGACACCCGCACCGCCTGGTTATCGCACGATGTGCTGCAAAACATTCGGGCCAACGTTCCGTTGGTGTACGTCGACGCGGTGCCAGTGCGCGTGGATGAACTAGGGCGGGTCACCCACATCGGCATGCTGTTACGCCAAGCCGCCGACGGTTCCATCAGCCGCATGGTCGTCAGTGGCCGCGTCCTGTACGGCGAGCGCATCCGCAGCGCGCTGCTGCGACACCTCGAAAAGGATCTCGGCCCGGTCGCGCTGCCGCACATTCCGCCGGAGATTGCGCCGTTCACTGTCGTCGAATACTTCCCCGAGGGCGACGTCAGCGGCTACCAGGATCCGCGGCACCACGCCGTCAGTCTGGCGTTCGTCGTACCGGTGGCAGGCGACTGTCAGCCGACACAGGAAGCGCTCGATCTTGGGTGGTTCACTCCGGCCGAGGCCATCAGCGAGAAAGTACGCAACGAGATGACCGGCGGGCACGACCGCCTCATCCGTTTAGCGCTCGCGCATGTCGGCCAACTGCCGTAACTAGATGGCCGTACACACTCATTGAGGTTTGCGTCAAGAATCCGCGCGACGAACCGTTGCAAGTACCAGCTCACAGCCCGACGGCCTTTACGTAAGGTACTAATATACTTGACTCACCTAGGGGGTAAGTAGTAGACTCACCTACATGAAGGTGAACCCGCTCCCAAAGACTCTGATCGAAGCAATCCGCTACTTCGCTGACCCGGCCGTAGCTACTGACTTCGTTGCCACTCTGCGTTGGCCGAACGGGCCGGTTTGCCCGCGATGCGAGAGTGGCCGCTACTCCTACCTGTCGTCGCGGCGAGTGTGGAAGTGCAAGGACTGCCAGAAGCAGTACAGCGTCAAGGTCGGCACGATCTTTGAGGACTCGCCGATTCCGTTGGATATGTGGCTGGCTTCGATCTGGTTGATTGCGAACAGCAAGAACGGCATCTCCTCGTACGAGCTCCACCGGGCTATCGGCATCACTCAAAAGTCGGCATGGTTCGTGCTGCACCGGATTCGTTTGGCAATGCAGATCGGGAGCTTCGACAAGTTCGACGGTGAGATCGAGGTCGACGAAACCTACGTCGGTGGCAAGGCGTGGAACATGCACAAGCACGTCCGTGCTCGCAAGATCACCGGACGCGGACGCGGTACGGGCAATCAGACCGCGGTCGCTGGGCGGTTGCAACGTCCCGCTGACGGTCGCCCTTCACAAGTACGCGCAACTGTCGTGAACGACACGACCAAGCGGACATTGCACGGTCTGATTCGGGCGCACGTGAATACAGGGGCAACCATCTACAGCGACGCGTACGCCGGGTACAAGGGACTGACCGGCGAGTACAAGCACGAATCAATCGACCATGCCACCAGCTACGTCCTGGGAAGGATTCACACGAACAGCATCGAAAACTTTTGGGCCTTGTTGAAGCGTGGAATCCACGGCACCTACGTACAGGTCAGCGTGAAACATTTGTTCCGCTACGTCGACGAGCGAGTGTTCACCTTCAACGAGCGAGACCTGAACGACTTCGGACGCTTCACCCTCGTACTGCACCGAGTGAGCGGTCGCCGGCTCACCTACGCCGCGCTGACCGGAAAGTGAGCTAGGCGGGACGCTTCGATTGCTGGGCGGCGACAACAGCCTGCTTGGGCACCTTGACGAGCTTCTGCGCTAGATCGTGGAACCTGTCGTATTCCGATCTGTCGTCGTCATCCTTGACAGCTTCGACCTTCTTACTCATGACCTTCATGGTACCCCTTCCTTGTTTATGAAAGAGCTACGCGCGCCCCACGCGAAGGATGTTGCTCCTCACGCGTGACGCGCGTAAACTCCTCATTACTGAAAATAATCACTTCGGTTACTCCGTGGGAACACACGGATTGGCCGTACGAGTTAGCCTCCCCTAGCCGATCAGCCTTGTCAGAGGCAGTTCCGGTTTGACTAGGGGAGGCAGCTCATCTCCTCATCACCCGACCCCTTCCGCGCGCTTCGACCGGGTTTCATCCCAGCCGTAGCCCTTAGTGCCGTCGCGGTTGCTGCGACGGCACTAAGG
>Ga0163150_10005103_pt1 | contig 17105 bp, 16 predicted proteins | sample OliLakLV19P2IB_FD_148628 | JGI IMG/M metagenome (GOLD analysis project Ga0163150, IMG submission 148628) | Freshwater microbial mat bacterial communities from Lake Vanda, McMurdo Dry Valleys, Antarctica - Oligotrophic Lake LV.19.P2.IB | ecosystem: Environmental > Aquatic > Freshwater > Lake >...
ATGAAGGTATCCAAATTAACTCCTGTTTCGTTTTTCCTAATCTAGAAAAAACGAAACGCTGATGATTTCCTTTCGTGAAATAACTTAGCATTTCCAAAGTGGCAGACTGTCGTCCATCCTATTTCCGTTTTCGTCCCCTGTCCATTTTTCTTCTTTTTTGCGTCGTAATAATTTCATCTTTGAAATCATCGACGCATTCGTTTTATGTTTTATTTATCAAAATATATGAAGATGCTAAAAATGATAATCCGGTAAAACTACTTGATGTTTTTTCATAAAGGCAATTGATTTTTGGAAATTTTTTTATCCATGAAAATGTTGATTCAACTATCCTTCTTTTTTTATATATTTCTTGTTCTGTTTTGTTGAATTTTTTTTTGTTCAAAATTTTTGCATTCTTAGTATTTCTTTTATTGTACCATATCAACGGTACATATTTTCGTTTATTTAACATTTTTCGGTTCTCAATACTACAATAACCTGAATCAGCTAAGAAATATCTTTTATGTTTATTATTCTCAGAAGCTTCTTCAGTTTTCAAATTAATTGGAATCTTATTTAGTGTTTCTTTGATTGTCGTTGAATCATTCCGAGAACCATTGAATTGATGAACCGCAAGGGGAGCTCCAAAAGAATCACAAATAAGGGAAACGTTAGTGATTCTTTTTTTGCCCCCTTTATGACCGAAATCGATTAATTCTTTTCCTTGTTTATTTATAATTGCAGTGCTATCAATTGATTGATATTTAAGTTTTTCAGATTTGTTTTTTTGTAAGTACTCTGTTAATGCATTTTTGAATATAATTTCAAAAAAGTTAAGCTTAATCAAAACTCTAAATTTATTGTGAAGAGTCTTCCATTTGATATTTCCTTTATAATCACTCCAATAAGTAAATCTTTCGAACACATCAAGAATTGCAATAAAATAATCCTTATTGGAGTATTTTGTTGAAGGACCTTTTTTAATAGGACAAATAGAATCCAATAAAGAAATACAATTATCAATAAACATAGAATTAGAACTAAGTTTGATAAATTTTTGTTTATATTCCGAACTGAAAACTTCCGGTTTCATGTTTTATGTTAAAGATAATTCAGAAAATTTATTAAAATGATAAATTTTCTGAAATCGTTCGCTGTCCATTTTGGATACCTTCAATGATAATAAAACCAAATGAGACATGGTTAATTATCATTATTGTTGATAGCTGTCGCTAATTTTTAGTATTTCAATTTTTAATTGCATATATTGATATGTGCAATTAATATGCCCGGCGTTCATATAATATTCAAAATCATCTGGAAGGATTTGTTCAAGCGATTCCCATGAAAAATTGTAACATTCCTTATTCAAAAAATATCGACAATATGCATTTGGACAAAACATACTAATAAATCCATCAACGTTATCGTGCGGGATATCGTGATCATAATAATATCGAGTTCTACAAGATTCGCATTTATAGTGTTCTTTGCAAACAACGAACGATTTATGGACGAAATTATCACAATCAGGTACACAGCACATCTTCACATGACACGATTCACACGGAAATTGATCTACAAATTTTTCGCAAAAGCATACGATTTTCGGTTTTAAATTAGTTTTATCAAGTGTGCAATTCCAACGTCTGTTGCATTTTTCACAACTCACGCAATCTATTGCCATTTCGTTTGTCGCCTCCTCAAGATAACGTGCCGGTTCGTTGCAATATTTTTGTAACTTTTTTTCATAAAATTTCTTAATGATAATACAAGCTTCGTTGCTAATGGGATAAAAAAATTCTTTAGTTTTATATTTATCAAAATCAATATCATGTCCACATGCACATTCAAGAACATCCCACATTCCTCCGTTTTCTATCCTTAAAAGATGTCCGCATGGCGAATCAAAAACAAAATGTCCGGTTTTGATTTTTGAACGAAATACATCATAGAGGATAGTAATTATTAATGCTATTTCTTGTGGCAAATGTTCTTTCAAAAATAACAAAACTAAATGGGATCCTGACATATTTTACATCATTAATATCAAATGACATAGCTAATCTTTACTATTTCAATTTTTCTTGCGCAAAAAATTGATAAAAAAAGAGTCATAATATGGTTATGTCCAAATAGATCAAAAATGGATATTCCATTAAAATCGATCGTACCTGACGCTGAAATTTACATAATAGACAACTTTATTTCAAACGATGAGGCAGATGAATTATTTGCCCTATTGAACGACGAAAGCAAGTTTAAATATTACAATCTGAATTTTTACGATGTCAAAACTAAATCAATTGTATCCGCTCGTAATCATCGCAAATCATATTGGTTGGGAGAACATGCCCAAGCTGTGCAAAAATCTAACAATACTGCAGAAGATGACGGCAAAGTTATATCTATTCCAACAGAATATGTCTTACCATATACGTTTCCAGAGTTAGTGATGCGATTCAAAAATAGAATCGAAAAAAAGTTTGATATAGAATTCAATTCTTGCCTCGTCGGGAAATTTGAATCCCCAACTGATAAGATTGGATTTCATTCTGATTCGTCAGATAGTATGGGACCAAATCCAATCGTGGGGTCTTTATCATTAGGACGATCTAGAAATTTTATCATACAACGCTCTAAAAAATATCAAATAGATGAACTAAAGAAGAATAAAAAGAAAATAAATTTGCAACATGGCACGCTTTGTATGATGGGAAATGAATCGAACGTTAAATATTTACATATGGTGCCCCCTGATTCTGGATGTTGTGAAGATGATTGTCGGATAAATTTGACGTTCAGGAATTACAAATATTTTCCGGATGAAATGGAGTTTAGTGCGAGTCCTTTTTAGTTATTGATTTATTAATCGAGAACTAAAATTTTTTTTTATCATGTTTAGCGCATTTTGTTTTATTCGAGAATCCATATACTAAACCACAACAATCATATTCGTCACAATACTTACATGGACACGCCTCACATGGAAATTGACCTGTAATTTTTCCGCAAAAACATACTCTTTTTACTATCAATTCGCTCTTTTTCGATATAAAATTCCAACGACGACGACATATGTTGCAGTTCATCATATCGTCACGAGTATTCATGTCTCCTTCGGTCATATATAAAAATGAAGAATAGTAGCTCGATTCAAGACGTTTAACGTAAACTTCTCTTTCTAATGAATAAAATTCTCGATGGGGCAAACATATGAACAATTTATCTTTATATCCACTCATTAATATTAAGCGATGACCACATGGGGAATCAAAAATTATTTGGCCAGGTTTGAATTTTTGAAAAGAAACAATATAAATGCTCGTGATTATCTGTGCTATATCACTTGGTACAAGTTCTCGTAACAATGGCCACACTTGATAATATCTGTCCATACGTGATTGTATTTGATAGAATTTCGGTTATCTAACTATTAATATTTCATTTTTTTCAAATAATTGGAAATCATTATTCTAGCCATATCCTTTATTAGTTAGCCTATCAAACGCAATATTATCTGCGCTCCCAAAATTAGTCAACAACTGCTACACACTAACCAACTACCATCGTCAGTCTATTCCTCATTTACGCATCTATTGCTCCTGGCGCAGATATCAAAAACTTCAATTTTGCCTCCCTGTTGAAGAATTTAAACAACGCTCCGATCTGAAAAAGACAGGGACGGTAAATATACTGAATGCAAACAAGCTGATCGCGATAAGTGGCTCTATGAAAAGAACATTTTTGAAACATATCTTGAAAAGTTGAACAGTTTCTCAAGACCAATTTGATTATCAATAAATTATTGATAAAAAAATGAAAAAATTAATCATTGGCGGTCACTACAAAATGACTGTAAATTAATAACAAAAATGATGGAATTTAAGCAAAAAATGTATGGTACGTTTGATGATCATGGAACAAATAATGCCAAAATTTGTTGTTGTTGGGCATTTGCGGGATGCGCTGTGGCCATTGCGATCATAATTTTTTTGACATTTTCGGTTGGATTTAACGTCGCCATGATATTTATTGGTACTCAACACAGTAATACAACATGCGACAACGATTTTCATGCGTATCGGTTGTCAGAGTGGTTAATTATTTTCGGATCTGTCAATCTTACAATGTTCGGGATATACATATTTATTGTTGACATTGTATATTGCATGGCATCATCCGACAGAATAGCTGTTCCGATCGGCATACAAATGGTAGTGATATTGAGTTGGCTCGTGTTCACTCTCATAATGACAATCATGGGAATTATAGAACTGGCCCACGTATTTCAAAAATGCATTGTTGAAGAATATGCGCTTAGCGTGACTGTGTTGGTCGTTGTAATTTTAAATTGCGTGTATATGTGCGGTGGCGCATCACGTATCAGATCCAATTAATATTTCGTTTTTAATAAATTATCAAAAACGAATTATAAGCACTCATAACAAACTATTTTTCTGATGTCATGTACGTAACATCCAGGTGCTCTACATATATAGCATTTGCCACGTTTATGCGCATCGTAACAATCATAACAATAATCATTCATACAGGTGCCACATTCAATTGTTGAAATATTAGGATTATTTTTTGTTGTTTTCATTAGTTTACAACGAAGGCAATATATTGGTAGATCTATTTTACTTGGAGGTTGATTGATGATAACCGGGAGCGTTATTCCGACCTTCATTGTTTCTGAATTTTGACAAGAATCATGAGGATCCATCTATTTGTCCTATTTTTATTTGATTAATGCGATATCATAGAATAAATAAATCAATTTTTTTAGGCAATAAAAAATTGAAAGTTTTATTGTTAACGACAACATATGATGAAAAATCATCAAATATGAGTCTGGAGAAGAAAAATAATTTAGTTGCGTTGGTACTCGGCGAACATTTCCATAGAGATGTAGTCACCGAAATAGTTAAAATTTATAGCCAACTATATCACAAATTGCTTGTTATCAAGTTATTCAGTATATATTTATTGGGTGCTCGTATTGGCAGATATAGTATAGATGATAACCGTGATGATAATCCATATGGTCCCGTGTGTAACGAATACGAAAAAATAACAGATCCCCGATCTTTTGATCAACTCCAGTGGGCGGAATTTCGAAGTTTCATACCATCCGAGATAAGTTTATTGCGAGGATTAACTGTTTTAGATGTGAGTTTTTGTAAAGCCAACGAAATGATCAACGTATGTTCTTTACGAAAATTGACGACACTTAATTTGAGCTACAACAATTTATCATATTTGCCGGGAGAAATAGGTTCGTTACTGAATATGATAACGTTGAATTTGAATCATAACAAACTAATAAATTTGCCAAAAGAACTAGGTTTGCTACGGAATATGGTGACGTTAGATTTGAGTTTTAACTCATTAGAACATTTACCGGAAGAAATATGTTTGTTACAAAAAATGACGAGATTATTATTGAACAATAACAAACTATCGAACTTGCCTGAAAAAATAGGTCTGTTATCCAATCTGATTGAATTAAATTTGAATGGTAATCTTTTAACGAATTTGCCCCAACAACTGCGTCATCTATCGAATCTGCGGAGTTTAGATCTAACGCACAATTGGTTTCAACAAGTCCCATCAGTTTTAAGGGTAATGAAATATAACAAAGTGAGCGTTTTTTTATACAGAAATTTTATAACGAAACCGCAAAAAATAGGAAGAATTATTACTCAAGGTCATTGTAAATTACAGATACACAAAAATTTTAATTCAATAATTGCTATTGAATATAGTGGATTTGATAGAGGAACGATTAGCTACAAATCAACCATCGATAATTCTATCAAATGCATCATCTCACTCGATAACAAAAAATATATGATAACGTTAAATAATTCAAATATAACATCTTTAATTGCATATGTTCTTAATCGATCATCAATCACAACGAAAGATATGAAACAAAATAGGAACAAATTATCAGTTATTAATAATAAGATGGTGATAACTGCGAATGATGTTTTTGATTTGGTTTCAAATTTGTATGCATTGTTGTAAATCCAAAGATTTAATATACACATCATATTGATGTATATATTAAAGCGTATCAAAGTTCTCAAGCAAATATCTATACGCTGGCATATTGATATCCCTAATCTTTCGTTCAATACCATTTGAATCTTTAACAACTGGAGATATTTCATTTATTTTGTCACAAATATCATCTAATGGCACCATAACGATCATTCTCCTTTTGGTCGGGTGTCAAATCAGGATTAGTTAGGGCATTTTTAAACAATATGTACTATTTGCTGCGCCAATTGATTCTTTATTAGTCTAACAAAGAATTAATCATCAATGTTGGATATTTTGATTATATTCACTCTCGATACAACATCTTCAGTTATATTTTTAGCATATTCCTCATTTAGTTTTATTTCAATTACAGAAGATGGAATTTTATTAATTGTCTTGCTAAAATAACGGCCAAATGCCAAATGCGTAATTGAATCTGGAAGATTATTGATTGACTGATTAAATGATTCACCAAATATTAAATGCGTCACGGATGGGGGAATATTATCTACTTGATGGTTAAAATAATCTCCGAATATTAAATGCGTTACTGACGCCGGGATTCTATTTTTAACAGATTTATTGAATGCTTTGCCAAATGTCAAATGAGTGATGAACGGAGGGATGCAATCTCTGATTGAATTGTTAAAGAATTTATCAAGAGTCAAATGGGTCACAGTTGGAGGAATATAATTTTTAATAATAGGGTTGATATGCATGTAAAAAGTCAGATGCGTCACGTTATTTGGAATACGAAGATCACGTCTATCAGATCCAGGTTTGCGAACTTCGTGATGGATACACATTGCACTTTCTGGATATATATCTCCTTTCTGTGATATCTTTACACATTGAAAATTATTAAAATATGGCAACTGTGTAATTCTATAAACATGTATCTTATTCGAATATATAAACTGACATTTTAGCGAATTCATGTAGATACACGTTGCACTGAACATTATCTTTTCTTTGTTTGTTAGAAATTCTGCAATTTCAAAAATCATATCTTCATATCTTGTTATCATTTTGGAAATATGGTATCTATTATTGTTAAGATATTATTCTATTTTATTTTCAATTTTTTGTCTACCAGTGTATATAAATGAAAGATTAATTAATTTTTCATTTATTGCGGGCCAAAGTAACGCCCACTGAATATTACCGTATTACAAGCTCTGCGCCTAATTGCATAGGCAAATGGTTTATGAGCGTAAAATTCGATATATTCTGGTTCCTCGTAACAGCTTTCGATACACATCATAGCTACTGTTACTGCCGCAGCTTCTGTTCCCGCTTCATCAACGATTACAACAGCTTCATGAATGATATCAGATACGTACACCTTTTGGTCGCTCATGCTTGACAGTTTGCATTCTCCTGAACTGAAAAGATCTGATACGCCATTTTTCATAAGAAGTGGTTTCAAATCAATATTTTTTCGTTGCGTAAATTTAGGAAACTCACAATCAACATGTTCAAATTTAAAAGTTATGTCGTTGAACAAATACTTAGAACATCCTTTAACATCTCCATTTTTAGGTAAAGCTACGACCATTCCATATTCTTCACCTTCATAAACCAATTCGATCATCTGGACATTATCATCTTCAAAATATGCCATCATTTTTCGTTGTTTCATCATAGGGACCATAACTTTCTCATCGAATAATTTATCAGTTGTCAAATGTTTTTTGAAGGGCTTCCTCCAAACTGTTTTGAAATATAACGTATTGATCAAAATCGACACCGTGTCACTGGTAATCATATCTGGTTTGACAATATTTTGGATTAAATTATTAGTACCTTGGGCAATAAAATCATTACATTCTTGAGCAATCAATTTAGGCTGCGAGAAATTTCGAACACATATCATCGCTAATTGTTTGACCGTATTCAAATATTCATCTTTAATCTTAAATATTTCATTAAAAACAAAGCAATTTGCCATCTTAATAATGGATTGATTAAATAATTTTTGAATTTCTATCAAACCATCAACTGTATTTTTTTGACCAAACATGTCTGTCAATTGCTTATCAGTGTTTTCAGCTGCTGCCAAATGGATTATTCCCATTGCAAAAGCTATACTCGGTGGAGAGATCAACGTTTCTGGGTCCAAAACGTCGGACAATTTTTGACCGACAGAGTTATTTGATTTCGTGAATGTGTGCGTGTGTTTGGATAACATTTTGAGTGTGTTGAATGTTATTTATGGATAATTAATCCTCCTATCTATTTTTTTTTCAATTTTTTTGATTATTAAAATTTTTAACAATCAAAAAGATCAAGAATGCCTTGTAGTCTTTGTTCGGAGTGCAGATTTAGGTTGGTAATCTTGTAAGTTTTCGGAGTTTCTTGTGTGTGTCGAAAGTTCCAAAAAGTTCCTATTTCCAACGACATTACAACTTGGCAAGATTTCAAATTAATTACAAACTCATTCCATGCAGTTTTTTCAAATGATAGACCCAGTTTCTCTAAGAAAGCCTTTTTTGCTTCTACAAATTCGCGTTTTATGTTTTCAGTTTCAGGATTACTCATTTTTGTAAAGAGATAAACATTAAAGGAACTGCCTTAAATTTTGAATTTCAATTTTTTTAGTTACAAAATGTCTTCATACTATAATGCAAACTAAACAAACTTGCGCACCAGTTCCTTACAAAAAACATAAAACCGGTCTTGTTGATTTTAAGCTCACTGACAAAAATAACATATTTGACAGCGAATTGGTTCCTGACACCATATACGATTTGCGCAAAATTATTCTCGATAAAAAGATCAGAAACATTTTTCCTGGATTTTCCGCCGAGTCTTTTCGAAGTACATATTTATCGCAAAATAGATTGAATAATGCGATAGATTTTTTATCATTACCGATAATTACCGACAAAATATCACCAAAACAATTAGATGATGTTAAAACTCTACAAAATAAAATCAAAAAGATCATTTTCAAAAATAACTTCGAAACGTATATCTCACTAGCGTTCTACTTGCGCATTCGAAATATGCCAATAGAAGATCTAGAAAATTGTATCGTTTTCAGCTATGATACATCTTTATTAAAAACCCTACTTGATTATGTGCATTATGATCTAAACAGCCAAATAAACGTCCAATATTTTTATCCACACAACGAAAATGGCAAAGAGACGATGTCGCAGAAAAATAATGTCAAATTTAATAAACTTGAAATATTAACCATACCTTACATTAATGACTTAGTCAAAAATACAATCGATACTAAATTGATAATCATTGATGCAATAGTATTAGTAGGAGAACGTGGTGATTCATATATTTATAGATTGAATTATGCGTTCAAGATGATTTTTAATCTATTATTAGTGGCCATGTATAAGTTGAAGCAAGGTGGCACTATCCATATAGTTATGCCACCAATGGGCAAGAAATACATTTTTAACATGGTGACCGAGATTTGTAATTTATTTGATAGTTATGAATTGTATGATGTTCCATATGTATGCCACGGAGAATATGTATTGCTGAATAATCTGTATGTGATGCAAGGATTTCACGGGGCAACAAAGGATGTTCTCAAATTACTTATTAAACTGAATGAATTAAATGGCCAAGATAAAATGCCAGATGGAGTGTATATTAATGAGAGTACCGAGACGATGGCAGAATACAAAAATTGGATGGCGACGAAGATTGATAAAAACATCTTATCTATTTTGGAACTTGAAAATGTCATCAAAAATATTACGATTGGCGAAGTTATTATGAAATTTAAGATGGCATATTTAGAGACATTTAAGATAGCAGAAAAGCTCGGTTTAGAGTTAGCAGATTGGGCATTTAATGAATCTTATTTCAAAGATATTGTCACGCTGTTAGAACTGACACATGTATCGGGAGCATTGTTTCACAAAAAATATGCATCAATTAATTCTAAACACAGCGATATGGAGTCTAAAAAAAAAGAACTGTTATATTTGTCTGAAAATGTATATCAATATGTTGAAAAAATAGATTCTAAGAAATATACGGCGGCGGAATTATATTTTAACAATTTGTACAAAAATTTGAATCGATTATTGGCGACAGAATATGATATTACGATAGGTGGTCAATATGTCAGTCGCGCATGGATGAAAATGTATGAAATTTTGACAGTGACCGATTTTTTTGATAATATATCGAACGATCCTGTGCGCGGATTCCATATTTGCGAGGCACCTGGAAATTTTATTGCTAGTATTATGTATTTTTTGAATAAACGAGGAATTAAATATGATTGGCGCGCGCAGTCATTGAAAGATGGTCCTGTATTTGATCAATATGGATTTATTAAAGATAATCCAGATAGATGGGATTTTGCAGATGGTAGTGGAGATATTATGAAGTTACAGAATTTGATTTATTATAGTGAAAAATATGGCGGTGTTGATGTTGTGGTAGGAGATTGTGGAGAAAAATGGTCTGCGGAAACTGTGATATTTGGTGCAGTTCAGTTGATATATGTGTTATTGACATTACGTGTTGGCGGTAATTTTGTTATTAAAACGTTCGCTGGTAACGTGAACGAATTATTTCTTAGCGTTTTGAATTTAGCGTGCAAATCGTTTGTAGATATTTATTATTATAAATCTCCAATTAATTTTTGGTCACACGAAATCTATGTATGTGGCAAGGGTTTTAAAGGAATAAGTGCAGGAGATAGGACGAATTTGGTGAATATGATGAAAACTAGAAAAAATACATTGGATTCAATATCCGATGAAGTTTTTAACGATTATTTTACGTACGCCAAGCAAGTCATACATACATCGGCAGTGTATAAGAAGTTTTTTGTATTCTGTGCGGATAACCCTGAATATATTGAAAAATATGGTAATAGGATCAAACAAGTTGTTAAGATAAAGAATAGTAAATGGCTAAAATATTTTGTTGAAGAGAAACAAGGATAAAAAAATTGAAAAAAAAATAGCTATATTAAGACTTGCAATATGATAAGAATATTACAATACAATGTCGAGAAAAGGAGCTTTTAATAAAAAATCATACGAACCAGATACAGTATCATACGACGATGAGTCAAGTACGATGACATCTGATTCAACTGAATCAGAAAAACCTATGAAAAAAATGGGAGGTTTCATTCCTGCAGCTGTAAGAGCCAAAGGTGGTGTTCAAAAAACTGGAGGATTCAAAGGACAGCTCACAAAAACTCCTATTAAAAAAGTGGGCGGAGAACGCAAGCGGATGGAATCATCAGAATCATCTGAAGTCCCAGTTAAAAAAGTGAACGGAGGACGTAAGCGGATGGAATCATCTGAATCATCTGAAGTTCCTGCTAAAAAAGTGAACGGAGGACGTAAGCGGATGTCGTCGTCAGAATCATCTGAATTTCCTGCTAAAAAAGTGAACAGAGGAAGTAAGCTGGTAACCAAAGGTGGTGTTCGAAAACCTGCCAGGTCGGAAACCAAGATGAAACCATCAAATGCTCCAAAACGCAAGGGAGAATCATCGGAGGATATTCCTGTCGAGTCTGAAGAGGATTATTCGTGTTCATGTTGTGGCGAACATCATTCAGAGTCAGAAATTTTGAGCGAATCAGATAATACATTTGGCGTACGATTCGCTTATTTTGATGATAAATTTACTTTCGGCTATTTCAATGACTTTAAACTTGTAATTATGGAGGATAACAAGTACGTAAATGCAGATGAATTATGCAACGGGTATGGTAAAAATTTCAAAAACTGGTTAAAGTTAAAAGAATCAAAGGAATTGGTTAACAGTTTGAAGGAAATCAAGGAATGTGGTGTTGATCTAACTGTGGTAAATGGGGGTAAAGCGCCATTCAAGGGCACATACATCCATCCCTATTTAATTTCGCATGTAGCTGCATGGGCAGAACCATCATGTGCGATCTATACGTCAAAAATAATGACCAAATATCTTGTCAATGAAAAATTCAATAAGAAATTCGACGAAGCCCAGGAGACTCTATGTCGAGTACTAGAAGAAAATGGGGAACTCGAACTCAGAGTCGGAGAACTTGAATGTGAAGTTGAAGATTTACGAATAGAGCGATCAAAATTAGTCGAAAGAATAGAAGATCTTGAAAATATGCCGGCCCCAAACGATGGCTATGTATGGTATATCATCAAATATAACGCACCAAAAGCTGCATATCAATATTGCAGTTTGAGAACTACCAGAAAGAATTTGAAATCTGCAATCAAAAAGATCAAATCTAAATATTCCAAGATGGAAATTATTCACAAGATCGAAAAAACACTCCAATATGTTGATATATGGGAAGAATTGTCATTAGACTTGCACGATAATCCTAAGATTAAAGTTAATAGAAACGAATTCAACCTAAAGGGATTTAACGAAAAAAAGTTTATTGAGCTCATAGATGAATACAATGATGAATACATGGAAACAACTGATTAATAATTAATTACAAAGTAACGTCCCTATCCTATATTTCTTATTAAAAATAAGAAATATAAGAGTACAAATATGGTTTATAAATGGTTTTTATCTTGAGCTTTAGTCAAAAAATGATTTTTAATATATTTTGTAATAAGCTTACCATTAATTTTATATTAATTTTGTATTAAGTTGATCTCATTAAAAATATAAAGTTGTTACCTTACACGATTGAAATATAAACTTAGATTTTTGATTAATTAAAATCTTAACTATTCGTGTTCATCTTTTTTTAGAAAAAAATAAACAAAAATCAAACGGTAACCATTTATTTTTCTATGAAATATATAAACAGTATCATTTTTAAATTTTATAAGTAAAAAATATAGATAAGGAGTTGATTTGGATATCTCCAATAATAAAAATTGATTTTTTAACACTTACACGTATTTACTACTAATCATAATAACAAAACAATGCCTTTTACATATATATTGATATTCGCCGTGATAATAATGATACTATTTGATTTCAAAAAAGAGATCAACACTATTAAAAGTAACGTAGATGATTTGCGTCATAACAATGTTGATCTCTTTTTGAGGACCGATAACATTAAAAGTAACGTAGACGATTTGCGTCATAACAATGTTGATCTCTTTTTGAGGATCGATAACGTTAAAAGTAACATAGATGATTTGCGTCATAACAATATTGATCTCTTTTTGAGGACCGACAACATTAAAAGTAATGTAGATGATTTGCGCCATAACAATATTGATCTCTTTTTGAGGACCGATAACATTAAAAGTAACGTAAATGATTTGCGCCATAATAACATTAAAAATAATTTATGCGACGAAACTGCTGGCCTACCTCTATCAGAATTCATATTTATTGAAGGTAGTGCTCGTACGGATATAAGTTTTGAATATGAATTACCAGATAGTCATACATTTACATTTGAATATGGTGATAATATTGAATTTGTTAAACCACCATCTATGTTTTTTAATACAAAGTATGCATGTAACGATGGGAATGGTATAACTGAAACGAGAACGATCATAGATAACAACCCAGTTGAGCGCACGTGCAAATATGGTGATTATCCGATTGTTGTTCCTCGAAACTCAAAACAAACAATCTATTCAGTTCAAAAATTTAAAACTAATTTTTCGGTGACGATACCAAAAAAAGATTATATTAATTACAGATTTGATTGGTACGCGTTTGGACATATTAAAAAGACAAGATCATAACCGATTTATTAATCGGTTATAATTTAAAAAAATTGACAAAAAAATTGTAATAATAACGTATTCTAACTATTATAATATCATTATCATGAACCAATCGAACGAAATAAAAGTGTCTTTTACCAATATATGCGATGGTTATACGTTGGGATCGTGTGGAAACGTAAATGTCATTATTAATCGCAATTGTTATATTAATGTTACCAAATTGTCTTCTGATTATATGCATTGGTTTATGTTGCCAGAGTCAAAGGAGTTAGTTGCAGTTATGGAATCATTATGCGACCAACAAGCTCCAGCGTTGATAAGCAACGAATATTCTAGCCCATCTCCGCCGTCTGCAGTAATTGGCAAATATCTCAATCCATATTTAGTGCCACATTTTGCTACATGGGTTGATCCAGCAAGCGGTATTAAAGTATCAAAAATAATGACCGAATATTTTATTAAACGGGCGATGGACGAACACACCGCAAAAGTTGCACATCCAATTCGAGAAAAAAATGAGGTTAGAATTCCAAAATTAGATATCATATTAGAAAATCAGAAAAAAATGATGGAACAAAACGAGGAAATGCAAAATAAACTTAATTGTCTCACACGTGTTGAAAATATTGTCCCGAAAACGAACATACAAAACGTATTTTACATTGTTAAATGTAATGATGCGCCAGTGTATAATGCAAAAGGAGACAAAATTAGATTACCAGAATATTATGTGATTGAAACAAAGAAGAAGATGTTGAGTATAAAGTTCAATAATATCAAAATTCGTCATCCAAACATGGTAGTTATTCACGAAACTACTGATGTGGCGATTCCAGCAGATTTATGGTCAATACTTTGTGGAGAACTTAGAAATAATATAGAATATGATAGCCATAGTTTTCATTTATTAGATGGATACAGTGAGAAACGTTTCTTGAAATACATCAAGAAGTTTATTGGTGCTAATTATTTTTAGTGCCATTGCACATAACTTCAATGAATTATTGAGTTTATTTGCAAATCTTGGACAATTTTTTTGCAGCAACATTGCATATGACTTTAATGGTCTGTTGAATTGACATGCAAATCTCTAGCTAGTAACAATCCTTTGCAGCAACATTGCATATGATTTCAATGATCTATTGAATTGACATGCAAATCTCTAGCTAATAATAACTCGCTGCAGCAACATTGCATGTGATTTCAATGATCTATTGAATTGACATGCAAGTCTCTAGCTTGTTACAATCCTTTACAGCAACATTGCATGTGATTTCAATGATCTATTGAATTGACATGCAAATCTCTAGCTAATCACAATCCTTTGCAGCAACATTGCATGTGATTTCAATGATCTATTGAAGATACATGCAAATCTCTAGCTAGTAACAATCCTTTGCAGCAACATTGCATGTGATTTCAATGATCTATTGAATTGACATGCAAATCTCTAGCTAATAACAATTCTTTGCAGCAACATTGCGCGTAACTTCAATAGATCTATTGAATTGACATGCAAATCTCTAGCTAATAACAACTCTCTGCAGCAACATTGCATGTGATTTCAATGATCTATTGAATTGACATGCAAATCTCTGGCTAGTAACAATCCTTTGCAGCAACATTGCATGTGATTTCAATGATCTATTGAATTGACACGCAAATCTCTGGTTAATCACAATCCTTTGCAGCAATATTGCATGTAACTTCGATAGATCATTGAATTGTCATGTAACCTCGATAATATTGACTTTTTACAGCAACGTTGCACGTAACTTCGATGATCTATCGAATTGACGCGCAAATCTCCGGCCAATAACAATTCTTTGCAGCAATATTGCGTGTATCTTCGATAGACCATTGAATCAACATGTAAATCTCAAGCTAATTACAATTCTTGGCAGCAACATTACGTGTATCTTCAATAGATATTAAAAATTGATCCAAAAATACTCAATTAAAAACATATCCAATGGGAATATCATACATCATGGATGAACTATATGGTATCGCTTCGTTGATAGATACTATCAATATCATCGTCATAAAGATGTTGCTAAACTCAAATTGTACCACGAATGAATTTTTGTCATCAGCATTAAAACATACGTCGAGTATGAAATCTATTTCTCTTGCTTCGTTTCTTCTTGATTTACTTGGACCGAATATGGATAAGGAAACTGCACAACAATTATTTTGTGATCTTACAATTAATAAGTTGTCCTATTGTTTCCGGTAATTTGATTATTAGACAACGAAGGTATCCAAATTAACTCCTGTTTCGTTTTTCCTAATCTAGAAAAAACGAAACGCTGATGATTTCCTTTCGTGAAATAACTTAGCATTTCCAAAGTGGCAGACTGTCGTCCATCCTATTTCCGTTTTCGTCCCCTGTCCATTTTTCTTCTTTTTTGCGTCGTAATAATTTCATCTTTGAAATCATCGACGCATTCGTTTTATGTTTTATTTATCAAAATATATGAAGATGCTAAAAATGATAATCCGGTAAAACTACTTGATGTTTTTTCATAAAGGCAATTGATTTTTGGAAATTTTTTTATCCATGAAAATGTTGATTCAACTATCCTTCTTTTTTTATATATTTCTTGTTCTGTTTTGTTGAATTTTTTTTTGTTCAAAATTTTTGCATTCTTAGTATTTCTTTTATTGTACCATATCAACGGTACATATTTTCGTTTATTTAACATTTTTCGGTTCTCAATACTACAATAACCTGAATCAGCTAAGAAATATCTTTTATGTTTATTATTCTCAGAAGCTTCTTCAGTTTTCAAATTAATTGGAATCTTATTTAGTGTTTCTTTGATTGTCGTTGAATCATTCCGAGAACCATTGAATTGATGAACCGCAAGGGGAGCTCCAAAAGAATCACAAATAAGGGAAACGTTAGTGATTCTTTTTTTGCCCCCTTTATGACCGAAATCGATTAATTCTTTTCCTTGTTTATTTATAATTGCAGTGCTATCAATTGATTGATATTTAAGTTTTTCAGATTTGTTTTTTTGTAAGTACTCTGTTAATGCATTTTTGAATATAATTTCAAAAAAGTTAAGCTTAATCAAAACTCTAAATTTATTGTGAAGAGTCTTCCATTTGATATTTCCTTTATAATCACTCCAATAAGTAAATCTTTCGAACACATCAAGAATTGCAATAAAATAATCCTTATTGGAGTATTTTGTTGAAGGACCTTTTTTAATAGGACAAATAGAATCCAATAAAGAAATACAATTATCAATAAACATAGAATTAGAACTAAGTTTGATAAATTTTTGTTTATATTCCGAACTGAAAACTTCCGGTTTCATGTTTTATGTTAAAGATAATTCAGAAAATTTATTAAAATGATAAATTTTCTGAAATCGTTCGCTGTCCATTTTGGATACCTTC
>Ga0163150_10005105_pt1 | contig 17090 bp, 14 predicted proteins | sample OliLakLV19P2IB_FD_148628 | JGI IMG/M metagenome (GOLD analysis project Ga0163150, IMG submission 148628) | Freshwater microbial mat bacterial communities from Lake Vanda, McMurdo Dry Valleys, Antarctica - Oligotrophic Lake LV.19.P2.IB | ecosystem: Environmental > Aquatic > Freshwater > Lake >...
CGACAAGTATTCGAGCATCGCGCAGCCATATTCAACGCGTGGAGGCGGACAAACACGAGGAAACGTGGACAGGATTAACAGGATCGACAGGATAGGGACGAGGAAATGTGGATGAGGATCGCTTCGCCCGTCTCCTGATCCACTCCATCCTGTTAATCCTGTCCCTCGGTCGTCATGGTTTCGCGTTTTCGTACTTTCGGGCTTTCGCGATCTCCGTGTAATTGCGTACCAATCAAGGACTTTCACACGACCGCAGAAGGCGACAAAATCCGCGCAAGGCGCGTGCAAATTCAACGTTTGTAGTACGGATGAAGAGGACCACGAAAATATGAACCAGGGAAAACGGCGAGTACAGCCGTTGTTTGCGGGATTTCGCGATTTCCTAGTTTCGTGATTGTATTTGTCGTCCGTGTTCAATCAGTGTTCAATCCGTGGCTAATTGACCAAGTTATTCTTGCGCGGATCCTTAGCCATGGATTTTGAGAAACGCCTGGAAGACGCCATTGCCCGCGGCCAACGCCGAGGCAGCCGCGAGGTTCAAGAAGCGCAGCAGCAGGCGCTCAGTGAAGAAGAGCTTCGCCGCATGCATTCGCAGTTCCGCCTGGAGCTGTCGGAGTACATCGAGCGGGGCCTGAAGAAGCTGCCCGATTACTTTCCCGGCTTCCGTTTCGAGACAGTGGCCGGAGATCGCGGTTGGGGCGCGGCCGTGAGTCGCGACAATGTCACTCGCGAAAGTGTCAGCCGCGGCCGCCAGAGTGGCAGCCTGTTCAGCCGGCTAGAGATGACCATCCGGCCCTTCTCGGCCGCCCACGTGTTGGAGCTCACGGCCAAGGGCACGATCAGCAATAAAGAGGTCTACAACCGCACGCACTTCCAGCGACTATGGGAAGCGCATCCGGCGACCTTCTGCGAGATGATCGACCTCTGGATCCTCGAATACGCCGAGCAGTACGCGGCGAAGAGTTGAGCCCGTCGAGAGTTGAACCTGTCGATCTGAAACAGGCGCCTACGGAATCTCATAGAGCGACTGGCTCTTGACGATCGCGTAATCGTCCGGAAACGTGTGGAAGGCTTGCACCAGCAGGCTGCGATTGCGGGTCTCGACGTTGATATAGCTGAGCGCGCCCAGCGCCATGCGACCGCTGGAATTGAAGCGGTGCAGCATGCCCTGGCGCTCGCCGTCCAGGGTCAGCTCCTGCTGGAAAGTCCAGAAGATCTCGGGCTCGACCGGCTCGAGCTGAAAGCTGACCTGGTAAGAAGCCCCGCCGCGGCACTCCATGCGGTCGCTGCGCTCGCCCTTCAGCTTGTACGACAGCAAACGTCGTTTCTGCGGCAGGGGATGTTGTGCCGATGCGCACACCTCGGTGAGCACCAGGCCGTGATAGCGCCACGTGACGACGTGGCCAGCGCTGGTGATGTCGATCGTGGCTTCGTAGTCGCCGCGTTTCACCGTGCGCGAGTTGTAAACCTGGAACAGCTCAGGGTGCAGAGAGCGACCGTAGAGCTGAAAGACCAACTCGGCGACTTTGGGTCGAACGGACAACACGGCAAGAATTCCTTGAACATCGGATCGCAACAGATCGTTTCACATGACCGCTCGTGGAGGGTTGACCGTAGGGATCAACCGTGCGACGGCCTCGACGTGCTGGATTATAATCGGGTCGGCAAGTCGCGACAAAGGGTGTTTGTGGACAATCCGCGCGGCCGATAATTTCTCTCTTGACAAACCTCAATTTGTGATGCTGACGCGCTGTTGTGCGGACCGCATTTTCGCTTGTAGTGACCGCATGCATGCGGTCCGGCAACTTCAGATCGATTGTCACTTCATCCGCGCTCAACAAAGTGGGTCACTACGAGCGCCCCATCAACAAGTCGGAGCACCCAGAATTACCGTCATTCCCGCGCAGGCGGGAATCCAGTCGACCGCAAGACGGCCCTACATCACAGAATTTACAACCGCCGCGCAGAAGTCTTTTCACCACCCACTCCCCGAGTCCCTGGATTCCCGCCTGCGCGGGAATGACGTTCGAGTAGCAAAGTTAGAGGTTCTAAAAAACGTCCCATGCCCGGCCTCTTGAACGACGTTTACAATCGGCTGCTGGCACGCTTCGCGCCGCAGCAGTGGTGGCCCGGCGATTCTCCGTTCGAGGTGATGCTGGGCGCGGTGCTCGTGCAGAACACCAGTTGGAAGAACGCCGAGCTCGCGATTGCGAACCTGCGCGAAGCGGGCGTATTGGACCCGCACCGCTTGGATAAGCTGCCGCAGGCCGAGCTGGAAGAATTGATTCGGCCGGCCGGCTATTGGCGCGTAAAGGCCCGCCGGCTGCGGAATTTGCTCACCTGGTTCGTGGGCCGGCACGGCGGATCGCTGGCAGCCTTGGAAGCGATTTCGGACGACGTGCTGCGCGAAGAATTGCTGACAATCCACGGAATCGGCCCGGAAACGGCCGATTCGATCCTGCTCTATGCGCTGGGTCGGTGTACGTTTGTGGTCGATGCTTATACCGCTCGCGTGTTCGCCCGCCACGGCTGGATCGACGCCGAAGCCGACTACCATCAGATCCAGGATTATTTTCAGAGCGGTCTGGAAGGTGACGCGGGGACGTTCAACGAGTACCACGCCCTGTTGGTGCGATTGGGCAAGGACTACTGCCGCAAGACGCCCAAGTGCGAAGGCTGCCCGCTGGAGGATCTGCTGCCCGCGGGCGGGCCATGCCAGGGGTAGACATTCAATTCTGAGTGGCACGCCCTGAGGAACGAAGGGCGTGGTGCGCCGGTGCGAGATTCAGCCACGCCCTTTGACCAGAGCGTTCTGTTTCGAGGAGCACGCTAGCTGCGCCTGCCAGCACGCTCATCGACCTTGCTCCACCCCAGCGGGTTGCCTATACTCCCCGCCCTTCAACGGCCAAGGAACGAACGAAAAACAACTTCGTCCTCGACCCCTCGCCCCTTGTGGGAGAGGGCAGGGTGAGGGGCGGGAAAACGGCGAAGTTGTTTTTCGGGCGCTCCCACCACCGCGGGCGCGGCAACTTGAGCAGGGAGGCTCAAACATGCTGGCCAGACCCATTCTTGCGAACCTGATGATTGCAGCTCTGGCTGCCTGCGCACGCGCGCAAACAGTTCCCTCGGCCAATCCGTCGGCGCCCCAATCGTCCGCGGCCACGGCAGCCCAGCAAACCGCAGCGCAGCAAGCAGCAGCCCAGCAATCCGCCGCGCCGTCGCGAACAGGCGGCGCCCGACTGCGCGACCGCTCGAATGGCAACTGGCGTCCGCCGAGCATTCCCTCTTCCACAACGGGGCCTTCCGCCCCCGCGACACGCAGCATCATTCAGACCAGCGGCACGTCGCCTGCCTCAGCTCCCAATGCAGCCGCCGCGCCGCGTAGTGCCACGGCTGGCGCAGCGCCCGCCGCTCCGCGACAACCGATCACGCGAGTCACCCAGGGCACCGGCGAATTGCCGAAGGATCACGGCCAGGTATGGCGCGATTATGACATCAGCCCCTACACCGTGCGCGTCACGACGACGAACCGTCCCGAGCAGGCCATCGTCGATTGGATTCTGCGCGAGACGGGCTACGAGGCCTGGCACTCCGAACCGTTGGGCCTGCTGAGCGCCAATCAACGTGTGCTGCGGGTGTACCACACGCCGCAAATGCACGCCGTGGTGGCCGACGTCGTCGATCGTTTTCTCAACACCGAGGCCGATTCGTGCGCCTTTTCGTTGGGCGTCGTCACCGTCGGCCATCCGAATTGGCGCGCGAAGGCGCAAACCATGTTGCACCCCGTGACCGTGCAAACGCAGGGCATTCAAGCCTGGTTGATTCATAAGGAAGACGCAGCCTTGCTCATGGCCGAACTGCGCAAGCGGTCCGACTTCCGCGAGCACAGCTCGCCGCACTTGCTGGTCAACAACGGGCAAGCGACCACGGTCTCGAGCACCCGCCCACGCACTTATATCCGCGATGTCACCTTGCGGCCCGATGTCTGGCCGGCGTTTCAGCCCGAGCCGGCGCAATTCGACGAGGGCTTCGCGCTCGAGTTGAGCCCGTTGCTTTCCTTGGATGGGCGAACGATCGACGCGGTGATCAAGTGCAACATCGATCAGTTGGAAAAGCTCGTGCCCGTGATGATCGAGGTGCTCACGCCCATTGCGCCGCACCAGCGGACCAAGATCGAGGTGCCGCAGGTCACGCACTGCCGATTGCACGAGCGGTTCCGCTGGCCGGCCGATCAGATCTTGCTGGTCGGACTGGGAGTGGTCGCCACGCCCGTACCGACGGATCCCAATCCGATCAAAGTCGCCCTGCCATTCGTCTCCGGACCCGAGCGGGCCGATCTGCTGGTGTTCGTCGAGAGCAAAGGGCGCATCGGGTCCGCTCCAGCGGCCGCCAACGCGGCGCCCGTGGCGCGTGAAGCGAAGACGTACCACGGGCGGTACTGAGTCTTCGGGAGTCGCCGCGAAACCACCGGCCGGCTTACACCGGCCGCTCGCCTTAATAAGCACCCGCTCTGCCGACAACTCGGTCAATTTCGGGCACATTCCCGGTCACCCTCGACCATTATGCACGCCTCGACGTAATTCGCCTGCCCCACTAAAATACCACCGCCATCACTTTGCCTGACGCGACGCCTCGGACCACGTAGCTCCGGCGTTGCGAGGGCCCTTGTCCAGCGGGGTCGGACGTGCGTCGCGTTGTCATCACCGGTCTGGGCGTCATCAGCCCCTTGGGCAATACCAAGGAGGCCTTGTGGGAAGCACTGCTTGCGGGCCGTAGCGGCGTGACCGCGCTGGCCAGCGGGCGGTCCAGCGCCGCGATCGCGCCGCTGGCGGGCGTCGCCAGTGATTTCACGGGCAGCATTGACGACTTCGGGCCGCTGGAAGGCGACCTGAAGAAGGCGATCCGTAAGGGCCTCAAGCTGATGTGCCGCGAGTCGCAGATGGGCGTTGCAGCCGCGCAGCGGGCGCTGAGCGACGCGAAGCTCGCGCCAGGCGGCTTCGATCCCGAGCGAGCCGGCATCGTTTACGGCGCCGACTACATGCTCAGCGACCCCGAGGAATTCAACGCCGCGTATGCCGCGTGTCTCGCCGGCGGCCGGCCGTTCGACTTTGCACGCTGGGCCGGCGAGGGGCTGCCGAAGATGTCCCCCTTGTGGTTGCTCAAGTATCTGCCCAACATGCCGGCCAGCCACATCGCCATTTACAACGACCTGCGCGGGCCGAACAACTCACTTACGCTGCGCGAGGCGGCAGCCAATCTGGCTGTCGGAGAAGCGTATAACGTGATCCTCCGCGGTCATGCCGAGGTGATGATCGCCGGCGCGACGGGCACGCGGATCCACCCGATGAAGGCCCTGCACGCGGCGCAGCAAGAAGAGCTGGCCAACGGCGAGGTCGAGCCCACCAAGGCATCGCGGCCTTTCGATCTCAATCGCAGCGGCATGGTGCTTGGCGAAGGCGCCGGCGCCGTGGTGCTCGAGGAGCTGGAATTCGCGCGCGCTCGCGGTGCAACGATCTATGCCGAAGTCGCCGGCGCGGCCAGCTCATCGGTCACCGACGACCGTCGGGTCGCCCGCCGCGACCTCGCGCTCGCTAACGCACTGCGCGGAGCGATTGCCAAAGCCGGCATGCGAACGGAGGACATCGGCCACATCCATGCGCACGGCTTAAGCACGCGCAGTTGCGACGCCGACGAAGCCCACGCGATCAACGAAGTCTTTGCCGCACGGGCCAGCACGCTGCCCGTCACGGCGGCCAAGAGTTACTTCGGAAATCTCGGCGCGGGCAGCGGCATGGTCGAGCTGGCGGCCAGCACGCTGGCCTTGGTCCACGATCGACTGGTCCCCATTCTCAATTACGAAACGCCCGATCCCGAGTGCCCGCTGGCCGTGGTCCGCAACGGCGAGACGAAGCCCGGCGACAGCTTTCTGAACGCCAGCGTCACGCCGCAAGGGCAAGCGAGCTGCGTCCTGGTGCGGCGGCTGACTTGACGGTGCTGGGAGGTCGGGACGAGAAGCCAGCCCGATTCAATGCCCCCAAGTCGCGATTGCGCGATATAAGAGTAGCGGCAAGTCATTCAGAGTCGCATCGCAGGCTACGTCGCTTCATCGAGGGAAGCGTCCGACGGTGAGATCAACTCGATCTTCCCATTGCGCCACACGACCAACGGCTGACCTGCCTCGCGATGGCGTCGAACGGCTTCTTGAGCGGCCTCGTTCATGGCCTCGTCGATTAAGGTTCCGTCCTCAAAGGCTTGTCTTATGTCGACCGGTTCGTCGCGATTCATTGCTAAGACACCTCTTTGAATTGTTGCCAAGTTTTTGGCATGCGGACTTGAATCGCCCGACCGCGCTTAGTACAGGGAGGCGAGATTCTATCTACGCAACCGCTTGCTCGGTCGAACGGGCCAGCCCCGTATCAGCCCGCACTTGCGCTTGCCCAAGAATCTCCGCCGCGAGCAGTCGATAATCCTCGGCTCCGTGCGAGTCGGGCGCGTATTGAAAGATCGACTGACCAAAGCTCGGCGCTTCGGCCAGGCGGATGTTGCGGCGGATGCGGGCTTGGAACGCGCAGGCATCGGCCCAGGGGGTCGAGTGGCCGCGCGAGTGGGCGAGGAACTCGTCGACGTCGCGCGTGACTTCGGCCGCCAGCCGCGTGCCCGATTCGTACATGCAGAACACGACGCCGCTGGCCCGCAGGCCGTGGTTCAATCGCCGCGCCACCAGCTCGATCGTCTCCAGCAGCTTGCTCAAGCCATGCAGTGCCAGAAAGTGGGGCTGCAGCGGAATGAACACTTCATCGACCGCCGAGAGCGCGTTGATCGCCAACACCGAGAGCGACGGAGGGCAGTCGACGATCACGTAGTCCCACGCTGCGCCGCACTCGCGCAGCTTGTCGCGCAGGATGACTTCGCGGCCCACGACGCCGGCCAACTCGACCTCGGCCGCCGCCAGGTCAATGTGCGAGCCGACCAGGTACAGGTTCTCGTCGATCTTGTGCTGCGCGTCGGCCAGCGAACTGTCGCCGGTGAGCACGTCGTAGATCGAGCAATCGCCCGGCGAGGGGGCGACGCCCAAGTGCAGCGTGGCGTGGGCCTGCGGGTCGAGGTCCACGAGCAGCACGCGCTGCCCCGCCGCCGCCATTGCCGCGCTAAGGTTCACGGCGGTCGTGGTCTTGCCGACGCCGCCCTTTTGATTGAGGATCGCGATCGATCGCATGAGAGCTCCGTTGGCCGCTATGTGACGGCCGAAACTGGTTCAGACACCGTCTTCAGGCGGCGGGGATTATACGGCCACGCCGAAAATCGGCCTAGACGAGATGCCGCAGCGATTGGTTTTCGGCCGATTCTGGGCTAGAAATACAGAGTTGCAGCGACAAACGCCTGTCCGCTGACCACAATCAACTACCCACCATCATTCGGCAACACGGCCTGGCCTCCGGAGAGCAGCAGCAATGCGTGTGATCGTCGAGAAAGACCTGCCCGGAGTCAGCGCGGTCGGGGCGCGGTTTGTCGCCCACCTCGTCCGCCGCAAGCCCACCTGCGTGCTGGGTCTGGCCACCGGCAGCACGCCGCTGGGCATGTACGCCGAGTTGATCCGCATGCACCGCGACGAAGGTCTGGACTTCTCTCGCGTGGTGACGTTCAACCTCGACGAGTACGTCGGCCTTGGTCCCACGCATCCGCAAAGCTATCGCTACTTCATGCAGCATCATCTGTTCGACCACCTGAACATCGATCCCCGCAACACGCACGTGCCCGATGGCCGGGCGTTGGATTTCGAGACGTACTGCGAGCGGTACGAAAAGATGATCCAGGACGAAGGGGGCATCGATCTGCAAGTGCTGGGGATCGGCAGTGATGGGCACATCGCCTTCAACGAACCGGGCTCGTCACTGGGGAGCCGCACGCGGTTGAAGACACTCACGGCCGAAACGGTCCGCGACAATGCCCGCTTCTTCGGCAGCGAAGAGGCCGTGCCACGGCTGGCCATCACGATGGGCGTGGGCACGATCCTCGAATCGCGGCAATGTCTGCTGCTGGCCTGCGGCAGCTCGAAAGCCCGCGCGATCCGCGACACGATCGAGGGGCCGGTCACCGCGCAAGTGACGGCCTCGGCCCTGCAGTTGCACCGCGACGTAATCGCCGTGCTCGACGGCGAGTCGGCGCGGCTGCTCGAACGGCGCGACTACTATCGCGAAGTCGAAATAGCCCAAGCCCGCTTGCAGGCCAGCCATTTGAACGCGGCAGCGCCGGGGTGAATGGGAGTGAGGGGTAGAGCGGTGAGTGAAGGAAACTCCCCTCCCTGCCGAATTGTTGCATTTCTTGCATTTGTTACGGCGGTTTCTTGATTCAAAACAGGGGGGTTGCCGCGCCAAAAGTCCATTTCAGCCAAGCGCCACATCGTCTACTCGATGTTGCCTAATAAACCACGAGAATCGCGAAAGCCCGAAAGAACGAAAACGCGAAACTATTACGACCGAGGGACAGGATTAACAAGATGGACAGGATGAGGAGACGGGAGAAGAGACCCTCGTCCGCATGCCTCGTTCATTTCCTGTCGATCCTGTTATCCTGTCCACGTTTCCTTGTGTTAGTCCTCCCCGATGCGGTTGAACGTGGCTGCGCGATGCTCGAATTCTTGTCGCCCCGAGCGGTCGGTAAAAATGTCCAATTTGGTTCCGGCTCCGCCGGGCTGGGTTCATTCCGCGGTAAATTAATCAAGCAATTTCTGCGCGGATGCTTAAGGAGTCACTCTAACTTTACGAGTCGAACGGCCGATCGGCAAGGCTCGGAAATGGCCACTGTTCAGCAACGGGCACGAAATGGGTTTCTCCAACTGCTCGTTGGGCATTGGTTCGCGTCCGTGGTCTGACGACCACGGCTACATCACTTGCCGTATGAGAAATAGCTCACTCGTTGGGTGAGGCCGGCGCCGGAACCTCGCTGGGAAACTGTTCTCGCAGAAATGCAGCCAGCTCGCCGGCCACAGCCGCCAGCGATGCCGACACGGTCCCATCGCTCGCAGCCGTCCATTGGCAGTCTTGCGAGAAGACGACCGTGGCCCTTTCCGAACCATCCGAGAATCGCAACGCATAGTGCCAGACCGGTTGGTCGTTACCCATGTCAACGGTCGGGCCGAAGCTCCTGGTGTTGATGAGCGCGTTGCGGACGTGCCCCAACCCGGGCCGGCTGGCGATGTCGTGCTTCTCCAGGGCAACGAGCCGTTGCGTGCCCACGTCAAATTGCTCACTTGTAAGAGCCTCCGCTGATCTGGGGACGTGGCCAAGACGCAGCGCCTCGACCTGCGGCGCTTGGGCGATCAGCCGCGCCGTCTCCGCGCCCCAAAACTGCATGGGACGCCGTTGCACGAGAAGGTAGTTCATCCAACTCGCCGCGGCAGCTACGGCGCCCAACGCCAGCAGCGACAGAATGACGTACTTTCCGCTGACGAGTCGCGGCGGTGGGGAGGTGTCGGTCATGTGTGCGTGTTCATCCTCGTACCGTGCCAAGAACCCGTGTTCCGACCAGCGCCCTAACGAAACCCCGCAGGGGTGGAGGCATTTAGCCGTGGGCGAAAGCCCACGGAACCGCGTCATACAACATCGTCGTCGAGCCGCGAAGCGGCGACGTCGCCGTGGGCACGGAGCCGCCGTCGCCGCTGCGCGGCTTACGACGTGCGCATGCGCTCAAGTCCGTGGGCTTTCGCCCACGGCTAAATGCCTTTGCCCCTGCAGGGCAGATGCTTTTCATACCGCCAAAAAAACGCGATGTTCCGCCGTGATGTTTTGATACCAAGGGACTCCTGGCCACGACACTCCTCCTGAATTATGCGACGGTCGGGAGACCATCGCACAACCGCAGTCACTACGAACCAGCCGGCTTACTCCGGCCGCTCGCCGAATCCCTACGCAACGGCTCCCGACTTCCTCAGTTCGGCGATCTTTGCCTCATCGTAGCTCAACCAGTCACGCAGCACCTCGGCCGTATGTTCGCCAAGGCTTGGCGGGGCCCGCGGCACGCGCGGCGGTTCGCCCTGCCAATGCACCGCGCCGCCGAGCAGCCGATAACTTCGGCCCTGCGCGTCCGTCACCTGGGTTACCATTTCCCGAGCGGCGACTTGCGGCGTCGCCAGCACCTCGTCGAGGGCCAGCACAGGGCTATGCGGAACGTCGACCGTCGCGAGCAATGCCTGCCACTGAGCCGTTGTCTTGGTCGCTATCAGCGTTTGCAACAATGGAATCAATTTCGCGCGGTGCTCGACGCGCAGCGGGTTGGTCGTGAAGCGTGCATCGGCAGCCCAGTCGTCCCGCTCCACAGCGGCACAGAATCGCTGCCATTGCCGATCGGCGCCGATGCCCAAGACCATGTGCCCGTCGGCCGTGGCGAAGGCTTCGTAGGGGACGATTTGCGGATGGGCATTGCCCCACCGCCGCGGACGCTGAGAGGTGAGCAGCGCGCTCTGCGCGATATTGACCAGGCTGGCCAACGTGCAATCGGCCAGAGCCAGGTCGAATGCCATGCCGCGCCCTAGGGTTGCCTCGCCACGACGATCGCGCGCGTACAACCCCGCCAGCGCGCTCACGGCCGCGTAGAGTCCCGTCACCACATCGGTAATCGCCACGCCGACTTTCATCGGCTGGCCTTCGGGCTCGCCAGTGATCGACATCAGGCCCGCGCCGGCTTGCATCATCAGGTCGTATCCGGGCACGTCGGCCAAGGGGCCCGTGCGGCCAAAGCCCGAGATCGAACAGCTCACCAAATTGGGATTGAGCTGGTGCAGCCGTGCGGGCTCGAGTCCGAACTTTACCAACGCATCCGGGAGAAAATTCTCGACCAGCACGTCGGCCCGGCGGATCAGATCGTCGACGACCGCGCGGCCCGTGGCATTTCCCATATCGATCGCGATCGATCGCTTGCCACGGTTGCACGAGAGGTAGTAACCGCTCGGCCCTGCGCCCTCGCTGGCATCCTCGACGAAGGGCGGTCCCCACTGCCGCGTGTCGTCGCCGACGCCCGGCCGTTCGACTTTGACGACGTCGGCGCCCAGGTCGGCCAGAAGCTGCGTGCAGACCGGTCCGGCCAGGATCCGCGACAGATCGAGGACCCGCAGGCCGTGCAGGGGGTAGGCGGAATTGGTCATGCGACTGGGGACAGGAGTCAGGAAACTGGGAATTGCGGATTTCGGATTGCAGATTTCGGGTTTGCGGGACTCTAAACGTTTAGCCGCAAGCCAACGGCGAGCGTTCGCAGTGGTTCGCTCGGATGACTGCCTACGCGAATCGCCCCAGTGTATCGCCCTGCCGCGGTCCCGCCCACTTCCAAACCCGGCCTGCGGAAGTATACTGGCGGTCGCGACGTCTGACTGCGTCGCGTAGTCGTGACTCTCAAGACGGAATTCCGCATGGCCAACGCACTAGACCCGTATCGCGAAGCGCTGGTCGTCGAGACCTCGACGATCTGGCCCGACGAATACCAAGGCTACGACACCGCGCAGCGCGAGCGCGTCGAGGCCCGGCTGCACGCCGAACCCCAGGCGGCCGCCGAGTTGGACTACGTCCGCATGCACACCGGCTTCTGCCGGCAGATCACCGTCACGGCCGCCGATCTGGAGCGGCTGGGCGAGTTGCAAGCGCAGTAGGATTTCGTGCGATTGAGCGTTCACCGTGTTGTTGCGCCGGGTGCCATGCTTTCACGACGCTCGCGTCGGGTAAGCATGACCGCATGTCGCCGCTACGCAGCATGCCTACTCGGGCTAGCGCCCGTGAAGGCATAGCACCCCGATGGCAATACGCCGTTCGTGGGTCATCGATTTACGCGCACCTAGCTGAAGAGTGCGCGAACGCCCATCTGCTTTCCAGCCGGTGGATTTGGCCTGCTGCTATCCGTGCGAATCAGCGGTGCAACGGGCCTCAGCCGGCAATCTTTGACGAGTAAACGGCTTGCGCGGCCGGCCGCGGGTGGCGGCCGCAGGGGTCGTTCCGATCTCGGCCACTCGCGCGGTTCCAAGGGCTGGGACATCGCGCGTCGATAAGTCCAAGTTTCGTGCGCATTTGCGTCGAAACGATCAACGTCTCGCCCTCAGGCACCGGCACTCCAAGAGTTTCACACGGCGACGGCCCGCGGTCTTCAATTCGAACTGTCTAGCTCAACTCCCACGGAGGGGTGCCATGCTTGCGACTGTTTTACGCGCGGCCGTTCTGGCCGGAATCTTGTGTGTCTCGGGGCTGCCCAGCGTCTGGGCCGGCGACTACTTCCGCGCGGTCGACGATCAGTCGCATGCGCGTCCCTTTGGCCCTCCGCCCTTGCTCCGCACGGTGAGCGGAACGACCGAGGCCTGGCCTGCCGCGGACCTAGCATCGGATTCCAACGACGCCGACAACGAGTTCGACAGCGCCGCGTGCAACTCCTGCTGCCCAGACAACGAATGCGACACTTGCTGCGACGACTGCAGCGGCGGGAATAGCTGCTGCGGCGGTTGTCGCCACAGTGGCCGACTGTTCGGACTGATCGCACCCAGCGACCAGTCCTTCAATAACTTCGTCAGCCCGATCTCGAATCCGCTGTTCATGGAAGATCCGCGGACGCTCACCGAGCTGAAGCCGATCTTCGTGGAGCATAGCGTCCCGCGGAGCAATCCTGTGTTGCAAGGGGGCGATGTGCGGGTGTGGGCCCTGCAGATTCGCGCCGCGCTCACCGAACGACTTTCGATCGTGGCGGCCAAGGACGGCTGGATCGACATCAACAGCCCGGGCGTCAACCACCGCGACGGGTTCGCCGATTTGGGCGCCGGCCTCAAATACAACTTGATTCGCGACCCGCAGGCGCAGTTCGTGCTCAGCGCTGGAGTGGGCTACGATATTCCGCTGGGGCAGGATGAGGTGTTCCAAGGCAACGGCGACGGCGACTGGCACTTCTACCTGAGCGGCGGCAAGCAACTAGCCGACGACCTGTACTGGATCAGCGGTTCGGGGTTCCTCATCCCGAACAACCACAACAAGGGCAGCCAAATGTGGTACTGGTCGAATAGCTTCGCCTACCAGTTTCTGCCCGGCGCCCGCAACGGTACGGGCTGGTACGCGATGTGGGAAATCAACTGGTTCCACTGGATGCGCAGCGGCAACGCCTACAATATCAACTTCGAGGGGACCGATCTGATCAATTTCGGATCGAGCAACGTGGCCGGCAACGACATCGTGACGATGTTCTGGGGACCGAAGTGGAAGCCTACGCCGTGGCAGGAAATTGGGGCCGGCGTCGAAATTCCCGTGACCGAACGCCGCGACCTGTACCGCAACCGCGTGTACGCGCACTGGATCCTCCGTTTCTAAGCGAGATCCTACCGACAATCGTCGCGTTTCCACCAAGCCCGGGGGGCCACGTCCTCCGGGTTTTTGTTGCCGTGTCCGATTGGCGAGCGCATTGCGTTGGGCACTTGTAGCCCGCTGGACGCCTCGTTGACTAGTCTCCGTCCGTCGTTGACCGAGAAATCGCCAAGGCGTAGGCGAGATTCTTGACAGGAAATGTGCGACCTGCCACTTGCACCCGACGATCCTCCTGAAACGCTTGAAAGACATCTTCGAGGAGCCCTTCATCAAACACAAACCGCTGCATCGGTTGATTCCCGTCACCGACCTCACGAAGCTCAAAGCTCAACCGATCCTTATCGAGTTCGCGTATGCGACCCTCAAGATCTACAAGTTTCGGTTCAAGCGACAAGTTGCGAATGGCCGTATTTACGCGCTGACGGGCCGAGCGTTCCAAAATTTGTGGTGACGTTCGAGGGCCAATTAACTGGCCCTTGAGCTCCAGACGTTCGATCGCTCCTTGGGATGAAGGTGTCAGTTCCTTGAGGGCACGCAACACAACTGCACCCTCTTCGGGATTGTCGGGCGAAAAGAGACCCTCCTCACCGGCGGTGGTGGTTAGCCACTTCAATCCTTTCTTGAGCAAGGATCCGACTTGTTCAAGCGTTTCCGCCTCCGGGGATTTGTTGGCGCTTAACGAAAACAAATCTCGCTCCTCGATCGGCATGCGGAACGAAATCTCAAAGCTTGCGAACGCGAGGCGTTGGGTGGGTAAATCGAATAGTCGCCGCAAGAAATCCGGTGGGCGCCCCCCATGCGACGGTTTTTCAAGAACATGCTCCGACAAGACTTTAAATGCTTTCTGCACACCTTCGACGCACGTGCGGATCACACTACTTGGAATTTGCCCCGGAAGAATTTGGTTCCCCACCGCGCGCAATGTTAAGAGTGGTTCCAGCGCTGGAAGAAGCATCGTTCCTAGGGCAGGCAGGCAGTCGTTAGGAATTGTCTCAAAGTCCACTCGCAGGCATTTGACAATTGTTCCGTCAGGTGATGTGTCGCAAAGCCAGCAACGAGCTTGATTCAGAGCATCGTGCATGCTCAGGTTGCCGCTTCGCAACGCTGAAAGTATCGTCGTCGTCGTGGGAGCGACAATGTATCGGCAGATGTCGTCGTGCTCGTCCGACCAGTAAACTAGATTAAGTTCATCGTCCGCATCCTCGATTGTGAAAATGCGTGGGCCGTCGAACTCATAGAGCACTTCGGTCGGATCGAATGATGGAAACCGTGAAGAATCCATCGGCTTGCCCGTAATTCCCCACATGATCTAACCCTCTTCCTTGATCACCGAAAAGAGGCTTGCTCGGTTTACGTCCTTGTAGACCCACCATGTGGTGTGCGTCGGCTGTTTGCCTTGCGTTATCTTCGTTTCTCCGTGTTCTGCCTCGAGCGTGGCTTGCGCAATCAATTTCCCCAGTTTTGGCAAGAGCAACCTTTGATGCACTGCATCACGAATCTCGCGGAAAACCGACAGCCCGCATCGCAGGCATGCCGGCGCGTTTGGCAGCCTACCCCTTTCCCAATGGCTAGCCAAATCGGTTATATCTGGAGGATCCTTTGCGACGATTCGGAAAACCTCGCTGGAAGCGACTTCGGCGTCGTTGGGTGGGCAGTCTTTCGGCCAATCATCTGGAAAAAGCATTGTTTGCCCCACGTACGTGTTATTTGAAGGCAGACTTTTGGACTTTTGCGAATTTGGACTCGTCTCGGTCGCACGGGACCACTCTTGGCCCATACGGAATTGCCATTGCACATCATTCTTGACTATACACACCCGCATCACAAGAGCAGCGAGAGTAGAGCCGCCGCGGTCTTGCATTGAGTTTTGTTGCTCGGGCAAGTCTTCCCGGACCGGAATGGGCATCAACTCGCGGCTTCTTACCCCCCTTGCCGCAGTGGAGCGAAAGTGCCTAGAGTGGTCCAAGCGACCTAAAGTCGCGTTTCCATAATTCCTCCCCTTTTTGACCGCTGAAAAGTCTCTGTGACCAAGACCTTGACGATTGTCGACGTTTCTCTTGCCGAGCGGTCTTACCAGATCGAAATCGGCACGGGTAATCTCGGCGAGGCCGGACGATTTCTCCGCGCACGCGGCAACGCCACGCACGCCGCGGTCATTACCGATGAGCACGTGGCCGACACCCATGCCACGGCGGTTGCCAAGTCCCTGGCCGATCGAGACATCGCGGTCGATCTGCTGGTCGTCGAACCCGGCGAAGCCACGAAGTGCATTTCGGCCGCCGAGCAGCTTTGGGAGAAGATGCTCGAGATCGGCGCGGATCGTAAGACGGTGGTCGTAGCCGTCGGCGGGGGCATGGTGGGCGATCTGGCGGGCTTCATCGCGGCCACTTACGCCCGCGGGTTGCCGCTATTTCAAGTGCCTACGACATTGTTGGCCCAGGTCGATAGCTCCGTCGGCGGCAAAGTAGGAGTGAACCTGCCTGACGCCAAGAACATGGTCGGCGCGTTCTGGCAGCCGCTGGGCGTGCTGATCGACACGGCCGCGCTGGCCACGCTGCCCGACCGCGAGTATCGGTCCGGACTGGCCGAGGTCGTCAAGTACGGCGTGATCCTCGACGCGGAGTTTTTTGCTTACCTCGAAGCGCACGTGACCGGCCTGGTCGAACGGCACGATGACGTCTTGCGGCATGCGATCGCCCGCAGTTGTCAGTTGAAGGCCGACGTCGTCTCGGGCGACGAGCGCGAGGAAACCGGCCTGCGGGCGGTGCTCAACTATGGGCACACCTTCTGCCATGCCTTCGAGACGCTCACCGGCTACGGGCAAATGCTGCACGGCGAGGCCGTATCGATCGGCATGCTGTGCGCCTCGCGACTGGCCGAGCGGCTGTCGCGGGTCGACGCGGCATTCACGCATCGTCAGCGCGAGCTGCTCCTGGCATTGGGCTTGCCTGTCGAAGCACCGCCGCTAGACGCCGACGACGTGCTCGACGCCATGTCGCGCGACAAAAAGTCGGCCCACGGCAAGCTGCGGTTCGTGCTGCCCACGCGCATGGGCCACGTGGAACTGGTGGGCGACGTGAACGGCGACGACGTGCGGGCGGCGCTGGCGGAGTGAGCAGTGCCGATTCGGGGTGGCACGCCCTTCGCTGCGCTCAGAGCGTGCCACCCAACTTAGGATCCGCACCTAAATAATCTGTTTAGTTTGCCACGGATTGAACACGAATTAAACCCAGCGCGGGCTTCGCCCGACAACCCAAGCGGACGGCAAATAGTGGTTAGTAGACTGATTATCGTGCGAAGCTTTTACGTAGCCCAGGCATTCATGCCTGGGATTTCGACGCCCCGAGAAAGTCGTCGTCAACCCGCGTCAGCGGGTGAGTGTTTCCAGCGTGGTCATTCCGCCCTGAAGGGCGTGTACGGCAACTTATTTGCGGGTGAATCCCAGGCATGAATGCCTGGGCAAGTGAAAAAGCGGATGGAAAAATCCGCGCAAGACGCGTGCAAATTCAGCGTTTGTAGTACGGATAAGAAAATGTAATCGCGAAAGACAGGAAGTGCGAAAACGCGAAAAAACTAGGGCTGTTACCTCGTTTCTGTCTTCGTGATTCACTTCATCCGTGTCGATCCGTACTACAAACGTTGTAACTCTTTAGCCGACGGAAGTTGATCTTGGTGAATTTCGGGTAGGTGGATTATGACAAGGGACACTCGGATTCAATCGAGGGTCTCATGGCATGGCTGTATCCGCGGCTCGCGAAGTCGACGTGG
>Ga0163150_10005112_pt1 | contig 17069 bp, 10 predicted proteins | sample OliLakLV19P2IB_FD_148628 | JGI IMG/M metagenome (GOLD analysis project Ga0163150, IMG submission 148628) | Freshwater microbial mat bacterial communities from Lake Vanda, McMurdo Dry Valleys, Antarctica - Oligotrophic Lake LV.19.P2.IB | ecosystem: Environmental > Aquatic > Freshwater > Lake >...
GTGCGAACCTTCCACGACGCCCGCCTCGCCGCGGCGCGTGGAAGACCGATCCCGGCGCACCACCTCCGTCGCCTGGCGCAACGCCGCTATGCGGCCGTGGTGTCGGTGGTGGAGCAGGGTTTTGCATTTGAGGTTGAAGGTCACTACTGTCCGGTTAACCACCGAGGTTAGGCCGAGTTGACGTCCGCCTTATCGAATCGGATCACGCCGATGTTAGGGTACACGATTTCAATTTTGTTGGTCGTTTTCCCGGCCGCGACCTGTCGGTTTGCGTGACGATGCGGTCATGAACTCCGGCCGCACCGTCTTCGCTCAATTGCTCGAACTTCTTCCACGGCGCGCTTTCGAGTCGGCGATCCAGCGGTACGCCGGGCACAAGAAGCTCCGCCGCTTTTCCTGCATGGATCAACTGCTCTGCATGGTCTTCGCGCAGCTCACCGGTCGATCGAGTCTCCGCGAAACCGTCAGTTGCCTGCGGGCGCTGGGCGCGCGTCGTTATCACTGCGGCATTCGCGTCACGCCGGCGCGGAGCACGCTGGCCGAGGCGAACGAGCGCCGCGACTTTCGCATCTTCATGGACACGGCATTGTCGATGATCGCTTGGGCGCGGATGGAACTGCCCGTCGATGCGGACTTGAAGCGGCTGAAGATTTACGCCTTCGCGATCGACTCGACGACGATCGATCTGTGTTTGAAGCTGTTCCCGTGGGCGCACTTCCGCCGCCACAAGGCCGGCGTCAAGGCCCACACCATGATCGACCTGCGTGTCGGAATTCCCGTGTTTATGCGGGTTTCTCACGCAAAAGTCGCCGACGTCTCGGTGCTGGACGACATCTGCTTCCAGGCCGGCGCGTTCTACGTCATGGATCGCGGGTACGTCGACTTTGCGCGCTTCTATCGGATTCATCTCGCCGGCGCGTTCTTCATCACCCGCACCAAGCGGCGGATGGACGCTCGCGTACTGCAACGATTGCCGGTCGAACCGGATGGACCGATCAAACGCGACCAACTGATCCGACTGCGTGGCCCCAAGTCGCGCACGCTCTATCCCGACACGCTGCGGCGCGTGCGCTTCATCGACCCGCACACCGGCAAGCGGCTGACATTCCTGACCAATCATCTGACGCTCGACGCGCCGTCGGTCGCGATGCTGTATCGCAAACGATGGAAGATCGAGTTGCTGTTCAAGTGGATGAAGCAGCACCTGCACATCACGTCGTTCTTCGGCACGACGCCCAACGCCGTCAAGACGCAACTGTGGATCGCGGTAATGGTGTACGTGCTGATTCATCGCTTGAAGCATCGCTACGGGCTGGTTCAGACACCCAACCAAATCGCGCAAATCCTGAGCGTCATGATCTTCGAGAAAACCCCGATAGATCAGGCGTTTTCGGAGGTCGGACAGAAAATCGCCGACGGAGAAAATCATAACCAGTTGAAACTATTCGAGTTCTGACCGGACAGTAGTGGCACAGCATCCCGAATTATCGGGTGCGATGGAGCACTAGTCGGCCCGGCGCCGGCCTGATCCACCACTCCGATCGCGGCAGCCAGTGCGCCGGCGATCTGTACCAGGCCAAACTAAGCGATTTCGCCTTTCAGTGCAGCATGAGCCGCGTCGGCAACTGCTGGGACAGTGGTGCGTTATTGACGTTGGCTGGACGGCCCGGTGACTCTTTGAGCATCACTACTTTCGCGGTGCCGGGAATTTTGTGTCGCCATAGAACGGACCCTTTCCAAAGAACGCCGCCACCGCCGGATCGAACCCGTTGTATCGGTAAACGATGATTCCGTCGCAGCCGTTCTTTCTCTGAATCGCAATCCGCCGGGCCCATTCGCTGATGGTCCATTGTGCGTGCACCTCTGGCATTCCGCCGAGGGCTGGAATGTAGATCGTCTTATGCTTCGCGAAGATGTCTCGCTGATCGGTCAACATCTTGATGTCGAGCGAGCGGTCGTCATAGTTCATCGGCGTAGCGTAATCGAGGTAGGCAGCTGAAACTGGCCAGTTCTGCCCGTACTTGTAGCAAAGATCGGGTTCGGAGATCAGGCAGGCGATCACCGTGATGCCGGGCTTGGCTTTTTTCACCGCATCGCGGACCCGCTTCACTAGCGAGCCGACCACCTCGCCGCGGTACTCCTGAATCTTCGCCCACTTCTCCGGGTGTCGGCTCATGTCTCCGCCGGCCAGAATGTCTATGCCGTATCGTTTCAGGATTGCGTCGCGGTTACGCTGGTCGTAGTTAAGAGACGTTTCGGTCGGGTAGCGAATGTAATCCAGCCCGATCCCGTCCAGGTCGTACTTGCCGGCCAGCTCGACGTAGACGTTGATGATGAACTCCTGCACCTCGGGGTTCGCGGGATCGGGAAACTTGGGCATCGCCGGGTCGGGCCCGGTGGCGAACCAGTCCGGGTGCATGGCAAATAAACTTCCCGGGCCGCTGGGCGGGCTGCTTGTTCCGTACAATGCCGCGATGTAGCCGAACGACTTGAACCCGCGTCGCTTGGCGGACTCGATCGAGTGCTTCAACGCATCAAACCGCTCCCACCCCGGTTCAATGGGAAGCAGCTCGGAGTGATGGATTACGCTCATCCACGACCCGAGCGAGTGAAGCGTTGCGTTGCCTCCCATCAGCCGGAGCAGTTCGAATGAGCTCTCGCAGTCTTGCGCGGTCTGCCCCAGCCCCGCATGATAGAGCATCTGCGCTTCCTCGGGCGCGTCGGTCATGGCATTGGGGTACATGGCGGCCCACGCGGCATGGCTTACTAAGTCGGCGGCGGCAAACCATGCGGCGTTGGCGGCGGTCATGTCGGGCGGGGTCGCCTGTAGGTGCTTTCTCGCTTCGGCGAGCTTCGTCGATGCAGTCAACACGGTTGGGTCGACCGGACCGATCCGTTGCAGCTGCGCCTCCAGATCGGCCACCTTGCCCATCATCATCACTTCAGGCTTGAGTTCTGCTGCCGGGGTCACTTCAACGAGATCCACCACCATCTGCCCCGCCGAGAACTTGCTGGTGAGGCTGATGTGTACGAGGTCGATCGGCGCGTTGTTATTGGCGATTCCGCTCAGGGTTACTTTCTTCCAGCCGTACGTACCCGGTTCGAGCTTGCACGGCAGGTGCGTGGCGGCTTCGTAGGGCTGACCCTTGTAGATGATGTGGGCGTAAAGGAATGCGTAGTCGTCGGCTTGATCGAACTTTACGTTGTCGGCCTTGACCCAAGCTGAGAGCGTGAATTCGCGGGCAGTGGGTTCGAGTATGTTCTGCCGCCACATGTGCTGCCTTCCGTCGCCGATGAGCAGGGCTCCGGTGGCTCCGTCGTAGTGCTCGCCCGTGAATTCGTGCGGCGTGGTGCCGTGGCTGAGTTCGGTCCACGCGGCGGGCAAGCGGCCGTCATCGGGGTGGCGGAGCTCGAAGCTACCGTTCTTGATAAGATTTTCGCCTGCAATCAGGCATGCTGCCGGGCTTAATAAAGCAGCGAGGATGGCCATCGAGCGTATCATGGGAGCTCCTGTTAAGGGGTTTCGCGATAAAGATGGATGACAATGTTGTTGGTTCCGGTCTCGGCTGGTGCGTCGTAGTGGTACTCGATCCACACGGGTTGATTGGGTCCCGGCGTGTCGAGCAGTTGGATCACCCCGCTGTCGGCGTCGTATCCGCCGCCGACAGCATAATCGGCAACCGCTGACGCACCGGGTTCATGGTTGGGGGTAAGACAAACGGTGGTCGAGAGCCAGTCGCCGCCGAAATAGGCGCCGTGATATAGGTTGAGCCTCACGCTGCGGCCGAGATTCGTCTCGATGACCGCCAGATCGGCTTCGGTGATGACGCCATCTTCATCGAAGTCGAACCGCGTCGTGTAGCCGGCGTAGCCCTTGTCGTCGCTGTCAACCGCATTCTCAAAAGCGTACCCGACGCGACCCGGGTCGAAGCGGGCATTAAGGTGTTTGCGTGCAGCGTCAAGCAGAGACTTTTCGACGACACCAAATTGCCTGGACATCATTGAAAGCTGGCCTTCGTACACCCAACTCTGCACTGTTGTAAACGGCCCCAACTCAAGCAGGCCGAGCTTGGGGGCGTCGACCGCGATCCGCAGCCGCGAGGCGAGTTCGTTTGGATCGCGGCATTCGTCGGTTTCCTGATCGAACAGACCATCGATTGTGTCGCTGGGCTGCAATTCATACATCCCTCGGCACTGCACGACGGGTGTCAATGGGGCGACGGCGTAGACGCCGTTGTGCATCGCGATCTTCTGCAGCACGCGTCGTGCGTAGAAATTTCTTCCAGTCTTCAGCGGGTTCGCCCAAACCCCGCGCACCGCACTGTTGTTGTTTGGGTAGAGCACGTTGCCTTCAATGGTGGTGCTGATCGGCTTGTGTGCGACGCTCACGGTGCGGCCGTAGCAGGCGTCGGTGCGGGCCGCTTCGCACTTCACATGGTTGCGGAAGTGCGTTTGCAGGTGCCCGCTGACCATGTCCCATGTGTACTCATGCGTGTACAGGTTGTGATCGGCCACCGGGTAGCACAGCAGGGTGTGCGATACCGCCCAGCGCGGCGTTCCGGGGGGGTACTCGATGCGCGGGTCGCAGGGATAAATACCGGCGTCGGTAAATGGGTCGTCAGCCTGGTGCAGGTCGTCCTGCCATTCCACGCGCTGTGAAACTGGGTCGAGAAGGGCGTTCGGGAAGAATGTGGTTTTGCCGTCTCCGCTCAGCCGCACCGTGAGACGTTGCGCCCGACCGAATCGCTTGCGGTGGACCCGCCATCCGCAGGGCGTCCAAACGCCAAACCAGGTAAACGGGTTGTGGATAATGTTGGGCTCGTAGATCCGCAGCGGAAGGCCTTGAGGTTGGCGGTTCATCATGAGGCGCCCAGCTTCGACGGAACATCGTACCCGGAACTCACCTGGCGGCCCGATCCGACTCATCGAGGTGCTAGCGGCGGGCGACCACACGATAGCCGATACTTAGTTTATGTCATGAACAAAATCGACTGTCAATCCGATTCCGTGTAATATTTTTAGAAATATAGAGGGGATTTTGCTTGTAGACATTAGTTTACGGGATAAACTAAGTGCTTCTTGATGATTTCACTCGGCCCGAAGGAGAAGCAAATGCGCAAGAAGATTTTGTTTGCGTCGGCTGTGGTCGCGGGGGCTATGCAGGCATCGGCGCAGGTGCCTAGTTGGGTTTACGACCCGGATTCGAACCAAATCCCAAACGCTACGGGCCAGCCATTCGAAGGCGGGAGTGTTGCCGGGTCGAACGATACGCGTTCGCTCGTAGATCTGGGCGGGGGTGATTATGTGTTCCAGTTTGATACCGGGCCGGACGGCCCTCCTGTCGCCAGTTATTTTGAGTTGGTGGGACCGACGACCAACTGGAACGTATCGGTTGCCACTGGCTACAGTGTTGAATGGCGCCTTCGAATGGATCCAACAGCCGTGACCAGCGAAAGCGCGGCGGGATGGTTTGCGGGAAACCCGAGCAACTGGGCGTTCATGCGCAGCTATGACCGGTTGATCAATCCCACCACCGGCGAGCGATATCTCGCCGTCGAAATCCAGGATTCCAGCGGCGGCGTTGGCGCGCGAGTTCACAACCTCGGGAAGCGCGATGCCTGGCACACCTATCGCATGGACGTGCGCAACGTCGTCGGCGTGCCGACGGTGGCGTTGTATGTCGACAATTACCATTCGCCAGTGATCCGCAAGCCGCTGGCCGCAGGGGCCGCTCACTCGACTTTCTTCGGCGACGGCACCGGTCAGAACAATGGCAAATACCAGATCGATTCGATGAAAGCATGGCTCAATGGTGCTGTCGGGGCGCCTGCCCGACCCAACGCAGCGGTGATCGACAGCACGATCTTTCACGCCAGTTTTGACGGCAACACCGGCAATGGGGGGTTGAATGCAGATTTTGCCCGGGGCAGCCGCGATGCATTCGGGCTCGGCGGAATCCTGACGACCAACTCGAAGTTCGGCGATGGTGCGCTTGACGCCCACACGGCCGGCGGGACGGTTGATTACCCGTCGCAGGACAACTTCAATGTCGAGCAGGGCACCGTCGAAATGTGGGCCAAGACCGAGAACTGGTCAAACGGCGGCTTCTATGGATTTTTCAATCTCTATCAATCAAGTGTTTGCGACATTCGGCTGCAGAAGACAGCGTCGGATCAGCTTCAGTTGTATTTCGCCGACCTTGTGGGTGGAACCAGTTGGTCGCTTACCACGCGAGACCCAATTTCATTGAACAACGACTGGCATCATGTGGCGGTCTCGTGGGATGAAGGCGTGAACATGGCCTATCTGTACATCGATGGCCAGGTGGTTGCCGATTTCAACGCCACTTTCCCCACGCCACCGAATCCGGGTCAGACCGCAGGGCTTACGGGGGTTGACTATCTCGGCACACTCGCACCGGGCTTCGAAGTCGGCTCGATCCAGGGTGGATCGTCGCCTTTCGAGGGGTTGATTGACGAATTTCGCATCAGCAACAAAGATTTGTACCAGGGCGGTGTGTTCACGCCACAGAACGGCGCGTTCGCCCTTCAGAAGTGGAACGTGGATTCCGACGGCCAGTGGTCGAACGCACTAAACTGGACCGGCGGGGTGCCCGACGGCACCGGTGCGACCGCGAACTTCCTGGCCGACATCTCCATCGCCAGAACCGTAACCGTCGATTCGCCGCGGTCGGTTGGCGTCTTGAATTTCAACAGCGCGGCGGGCTACACGATCGGCGGTACCGGCACGCTGCTGGTGGAGGTTGGTCTGGGCTCCGGCTCAATCACCAGCCCGCAGGCGAAGATCAGCTCGCTCCAGGGGAGCCATGTAATTTCGGCTCCGATGGTTCTGGCTAGCAATACCACAGTGAGCGTTTCGACCGGCAGTTCGCTGGCGATTACCCGCGACATCGGATCAATCGGCAGTATTGCGCTTACCAAGCAGGGCGGCGGATTGCTGACACTGAACCACCTGCGGTTTGACAGCGTCAGCGTCACCGACGGCACCGCTCGCGTGGCGTCGAATGGCTCAGCCAGCGCGACGAGCGTGGTGCGACAGGTATCCGTCTCGGGCGCGGCGAAACTCGATCTGACCAATAACGATCTTGTTGTCACCAACGGCGACACCGTGGCAATCCGCGCGCTGGTCGCCGCCGGTTATGCCGGTGGGGCGTGGAATGGCGCCGGCATCAACTCCTCCGTCGCGGCAGCAGGTGCGACGACGGCGTTGGCCGTGGCGAACAACTCCGAACTCAACCTTGTCACGTTCAGCGGACAGGCGGTTGGCCCGACGGATGTGCTGGTTGCATACACGCGCTACGGCGACGCCGACTTATCCGGCTCGGTCAGCCTCGACGACTTCACTCGCCTCGCCGCCGGGTTTGGATCGATCGGCAGCACATGGACCCGCGGCGACTTCAACTACGACGGATTCACCAATCTCGACGATTTCACCGCGCTCGCCGCCAATTTCGGCCAAAGCACGCCGGCCGACCCGCCGCGTGCGGTCCCCGAGCCTGCGAGCCTTCTCTGGGGTGCCGCCGGGCTGGCACTGTTGAAACGGGTTCGGCGTCCATAGATCGGTAAATCACACATCGTCTCTGGCCACCGCTTCAAACGACGCGACGTCTGCGGAATAGGCCAATCACTTCAAGTTGACGTCGCACACTTAATCGTGGAGGAGCAAAATGTCGGATCGGTTTTTCCATCGCTGCGCCGTATTGACGGCCGCGGCAGTGTCGTTCACAGTGATTTCGGCCGCGTCGGCGGCGCTGAGCGTTCCGCGCAACGGCGTGGTTTGGGACGCGACTTTTGAGGGAGACGTCTCCCCGCCCACGGGCTCCACGCCGGCGTGGACATCCTTCGACACGCAAGGTGCCGGCGCCAATCAGTCCACTGATGGCGACTTGTACACCATCAACACCACGCAGGTGGGCGCAGCAGTGAGCTACGGCGTCACCAGCAACTGGTCGACCGGCGGCTCGGTTCGTACGACCGAAATTCGCACCCGCGTCATTCCCGAAACCTACGAAGCTACCGACGGCGCCGCCGGAATTATCCTGGGTGTCAACGGGGTGGCGTTCAATCTCCGATTTCACACGGGGTTCATCAGCTATAATGCCGGCGGACTCAATTCAATCGCGACCCTGGATACGACGCAGTTCCATACGTATCGCATGATTACCGACCTGACGGGAAGCCCAAACTTTTCGCTGTATATTGACGGTGCCACTACACCGAACTTCACCAGCAACGGCTCGTGGTTTTTCTCGGCCGGCTTTGACACGATCGTGTGGGGCGATTTCAGCACCGGCGGGCTGGCGGGCCACACCGAGACCGACTACATCAGTTGGTCGGCCGGCGCGCACTCTGAAGTGCCGGAACCGACGGCCGTCGCGGGTCTGTCTGTCGCGGGCGCGTTGCTGATTGCCCGCCGCCGACGCGGCGCTTAAACGCCGAACGCATGAAAGCGGATTGATGACGGAAGATCGTCAACGCAGCTTGCGCATCCTTCACACCGCAGCGCATCCCGCCGACACGTTCGACATGGTCGGCGGGACGCTCTGTCACCATATTCGCCGCGGCGATCAGGTGACGGTGCTGGCGTTCAGTCACGGGGTGCGCTCGCACGCCATGACAACGATTGAGGCGATCAAGCACGGCCAGGCCCCGCCGGCGAACATTGAATCCGGCATTGATGAAAAAGAAGACGAAGTGAAGACTGCCTGCGCCGTGCTCGGCATTAACGACGTCCGCTTTCTCCGGCTCGACGATGATCTCCTGATGGTGAATGAACAGAACGTGCGCGCCGTTGCGAAAGTCATTCGCGAGGTTCGCCCGCACGTGCTGATCACACACAGCCCGTTCGAGCAGGCCGGCATTCCAGGTGCGCATCGCGCCTGTTGTGAGATTGCGCTTTTATCGCGCGGCATGGCGCAGGGCATCATGCGGGATGAATCTTCGGCGCCGCACTCGATCGGTGAAGTATTTTTCATGTGGCAGCACGGCGAAACCACCCTCCTAGACCACGCCTTCGGCAGATTTCCCGAGATCATCATTGACGTGACCGACGTGATCGACCTCAAAGTCCGCGCGATGGATTGCCTCAAAAGCCAATACTACCCCGGCCCGATGGCGCGCAAGTTGTTCGAGTCTTGCGCGGCGACCCAGACGCTTCACATGTGCGTGCCGTATGGCGAGACATTCATGCGATACTATCCGCAGGTAGAGACGCATCTGCCGGTGAGCGAACACAACTTGCGTATCTACGAAGTGCCCGCGGCACAGCTTTACGCCCGGTTGGGAGATATCAAGACGATCAAGGTGCCCTACAGGCCACGGACGCGGAAGAAGTGAGGTGCCATGCAATGGGGCTGCTGACGACGACATGCTTCGCCTTGGCGGTGCAGGGTGCCGGTGGGTGGACTCCAGTGGGCGACCCGCGCGCAGTAACGATTGTCGACACTCACTCTGTGACGATCGCCACCCCCGAAAAGGCCACGGCAGGTGCGCTGCTTGCGGTGTCGACGCCCCGGGCCGGAGCGCTACTCGTCACCGCCGACGTCGAGCCGTGCGCCGCCGGCGATCTGGCGTTTTCCCTGAATGACGCCGATTCCGGGGTGTCGATAGGCCAGTTCCGCAACCCTTTGCCCATCACGGCCAAATCAACGGTTGTTGCGGCACTTTCAACGGGCGGCGGCGGCCTGATGAGGCTGTTCGTGGGCGCGCACGATCGGAAGACGCGTTTGGTGATGTCGTCGATCCGGCAATGCGCGGTGAACGCGCAGCGCGTCTCGTCGTGCACGTCTTTGGGTGCGCTCGTCGGTGACAGCCGCGTCGCCGGGCAATCTTTTGTGGCGGCGGGTGATCGGTGTGAAGCGGTGGAAATCCGCATCAGGCAGCTCAACGAGAATACCGGCGGCCCTGATCTTTGCGTGCGCTTGTTTGCAATCCGGCCCGACGGCGCGATCGATCGCAGTACCCCGCTGGGCATGACCGTTATCCGGCGGTCGCAGGTTCCGCCGGCCGAGATGGATGCCGCCCGTGCGCTCACGATTCCGCTGCCCGCGCGCGTGGCGCGGGGTCAGAAGTATTTTGTGGAGTTTTCTTCGGTCGCCCCGTGTGACGCATCGCAAGCGTATCTGCTGCTAGGCGGCCCCGATGCGTATCCTCAGGGTGAGCGTTTCGAGAACGGCAACGCCAAGCCCGACAGCGACCTTTGTCTCACCATCTATGAAGCACACAAGTAGCCAGTTTCTGCTGATGATGTTTCTGGCCGTTACAGCCACCGGCGCCGGCGATGTGCCGCGTCGCGAGGCACCGTACTCGGTTGTGTACTATGGCTTGACCAGTGACGAGGCCCAGGCGCGTCGGCAACTGCAGACGGTGCGCGACCTCGGCTGCACCGGCGTACACACACTGGTTTACTGGTGGCAGGCCGAGACGCTCGGCGGCGATTACTGGAAGAAGGACTACTCCCCAGATCTCATTGGCGAAAACTACGATCGTGCGATCGATCACTTCGTGAACATTTCACGGGAACTGGGAATGAGGCCGTCGTTGCGCCTCGGCAGCTTTCGCGAGTTCGACGGCAAGTTCCATCCCATGGATGACTCGGGTACGCCTGATCAGTACGCTAAATGGGTAACGAAACTCGCCACTAGGTACCGTGGCAAGATTGACCATTACGTCATCGGCGACGAAGAAAACCACGACGGCCCCGGCGGGTTCGACGGCTCGGCCAATGCATACATGCAGAAAATGCTCGTCCCGCTCGCCACGGCCATTCGCAAAGGCGACCCAGCCGCGCGCATCAGCATCTGCGGCACGAGTTCCGCACCGGCGACGCGGTGGGTCCTCGAGTTGATCGATCTCGGCTTGCCGGAGTACGCCGACGGCGTTGCCTGCAACTTTTGGCACCATCAAATGCAGGAGCCTGTCGAGATCGAAGACTTCATGAAGCGAGTTCGCGCCAAGTGGCCGGCGGCGAAGTTCTATGCCAACGGCGTGGGTTACGCGCCGAATCGTAACCTGCACGACCTTACTCAGGCTGCGATCGTCGCGCAGAGCATGTTCCGCCTGTTCGACCTCGGCTGGGACAGCGCGCCGTATTACCTTTACACCTTTTGCACGACCGTCGACACTAGGCAGAATTACGGCTTGTGCTCCGTGCCTAGCGCGACGGACGCGGGTTCGTTCAGCGATGCGTGGAAGGCTTATCAGACTATTGCGCATACGTTTTACGATCGCAGCACGATGAAGCGATTGGACAACGCAGCGAGACTGGTGCCGATGGATCGCGTGCAGTTGGTCGATGGCGCACCACTCTCGCTCACACCGCCGGCGCCGCTTTTCCGCGTCTACGAATCCGGCGACGGCCGACTGCTGATCTATCTTGCGTACCCTGACGCGGCGTTTCCGCAAACCGGACGGTGGCGTATTCGCGTTGACCGACGCTGGCACGAGCCGGCGCTGATCGAGGCGCTCGACTATCGGCGACGCACGCCGCTTACGAGCAAGGTCGTTGAATCCATGTTGGAGATTGAGGACGTCACCGTCTGCGAAATGCCGACGATAATTGAGTTGAAGGATCGGGCGCGATGAACTTCCCTGCAGCCGAGTGGCGATGCGCTCTGTAACTCAACCGCGCGAGGGAAGTCGTGGCGGGAAATCGCGATGCGCTGTCCGCCGCAATTGCGCGGGGAGCGGACGTGCGACTCTACACACAGTTTCATTGGGCCGATCATATGGGGCGGCGCTGCCGGATCAGGGGTTGGTGGAAGAGTCGATCGACTTGCGCGTGATGTATCTGCTGGAAGGCGATTGGCCGGCGGGATTGACGGCGCTGCGTTTCCCCGCCGACGCCGGCCTTGGGTTTGGCGGCGCCGCGTCAATGAGCTTCTTCATGTACAACTGGAACGGCCAGTTCGGCATCGCGCGGCCGTACTTCACCGCCGCCGACAAGCCTACAATCCTGCCGACCGATTACGGGCCGAACTATCATGTGATTGGCATGTTCGTCGATTCGCACACGCTCAGTCCGAGCCACAACGCCACTTACGCGTTCGAACAATACGGCTGGCTCGTCCGCGATGATTGGCGCGAAGTGATGAGCCATGACGCCGACGGAAATGTCGTCCGAGGATCACTCAATGCGCTGGTCAACGCATTTCGCGCCGGCGCAAGCGTTAAAGTGGCGGTGCGCGATCTTTGCAATGGGCTGACATCCAAGGCGCCCATGCACCATGAGATAATCGTCGAACTTGGGTCGATGTACTACCACCGTGACAAAGGGTTCCATTCCGGCGAATCCTTCCCGCTGGTGCGGATCGCGCCGGCTAAGCCGCCTTCCTACGCAGCGAGCAACTGGAACTTCGGATGGGTTCTTCCGAGAACCGACGGGTTTGTGCATCAGTTGATTATTGATCCGGCGACCCGCGCAGTGAGCCGAACTGTGGGACGGCACTCGATGCGATGGATGGTGCGGTGACGCTACTTGCCGTACAGCTCGACCGATTGCTTGATCGCCGGCCAGAGTGTTAACTCGTCGATCGCATCGCCGCGGTAGATGGTGACCTGATCTGCCCCCGCAGCGGTGGCGGCTTCAACGCCTTTGAGCAGCAGTTCCGGTGTGTTGAGGTTTCCTCCGTACGCGGCGATGAAGCAGTTGATCCGGGTTCGATCGGGCACCACGCCGCGCACGCGTCGAACGGCATTGTAGATTTCGTCAAAATTTCGCGTGTACTGAGCCACGTGCAGCGTATCGACAATTCCCATCTGAGCCCACGCGCGCCAGTCCTGGAGCGAGGCTTTCAGGTACTCTTCCTGCGCAGGGTTGTCGCCCGAGAGGTACACCGAAACTTCGATGTGCCGGTCGGGAATCGAAATCGCCAGCTTGTGTCGCAGTTCGCTGATGAAAGCAGTCACGTAGTCGGCTCGCAACTGCATCCATCGCGCGTCGTCCTGCGGCAACGAGTTGGGGTCGATGTTGTACCGAGCCATGAATGCTTCGATGGCGATGGGGTCGTACCCATAGTCGGTGCCCAGATAACGAATGTAGTCGAGCATCACGCCCTGCGCGCCAGTGGCCTTCAGTTCCGCCACAATATGGTCGGCACGAAAGCTGCGCGCCTCAGGATGTGACCAGCCGAGCACCGTTTTCATTGGCTCGGAGGCACCCTTCTTCCAAAGGCACCAATCGGGGTGCTTTGAGAAAACGTCGCTATTTTCGATGCCCTGGCCGAAGGTCAGGCATGCAATTGACGGGTGCACCTCAATTCGTGCGCCTGCGGCGCGAGAGACGGCTTCGGCGAGGCCCCAAGCACGGTACTGGTAGTTGATGGAAGGGTAGATCACGCTCACCCCCGCGGCGCTCGCCTTGGAAATGGTCGCGTCATCCGTGCCGGCGTACACGGCAAGTTTCAGGGGGCCGCGACCCGGCCGAGCGTGCCGCTGCGGCGGTTGCCACGCGAGCTCGTCGGCGAGAGGCCTGCCGTAGGCGGCGATCAACGTGCCTTGCTTGCTCAGCTTGAGAACGCGCCGATTCTTCCAGTCAGTCACCATCAGATCGCCTGCGGAGGTTGCCGCAATGCCTACCGGGTGGTTGAAGTGGGCGCCGTCGTTACCTTCACCCGGTGCCCAAACTTCTAGGAGCTTGCCGTCGAGGGAGAAGACCTGAATGCGATTTTCAAACGTGTCGGGGCAGTATAGCTTGCCGTCGATGATCTTCAGGCCGTAACCCTCGTCGAGTTCGCCGCGCCCGGTGCCGCGTTTGGAGAATGTCGCCAGATGCGCACCGTCGGCGGTGAATTTCTGTATTCGCCCGCCATCGAACTCTCGAACGTACACGTTGCCGGCGGAGTCGGTGTCGAGCCGGGCGAGGTAGCCGTGATGCAGGAACTCACCCTTGCCTTCACCCACCCGACCCCATGCGGCAATGAACTTGCCATCGCGAGTGAACTTCTGAATTCGCGCATTGAACGTATCGGCCACGAGAAGCGTACCGTCCGGCATGACCGCGACGAAGTGCGGCTCGGAAAACTCTCCTTCCCGCGCGCCTTTGGTTGGACCGCCGAGGACGAATCGCAACTTCTCGTGGGAATCCAGGCAAAGCACCTTGTGAGCGCGGGTATCGGCGATGTAGATTGAGTCGTCCGGGCCGATCTGCACGTCGAACGGCCCCGCCAGCGCGCCATAGCCGGGAATGTCTTTGATGACTCCAATGAGTTCGCCCGAGGGGGCCAGCTTCGTCACGCAGGCGCGGTCGATGTCGGCGACGTAAGCGATATCCCGCGAATTGACCGCGATTCCGAACGGCGCGCTAAATTCCGGTTCGGCGGCAGCCACTCGCGCATGAAGCCCGATCAGGGCGAGGATCGCAATCAGCGGGGTTATCCACCGCAAGTTCATAAGATATGGCCGAAAATAGGTTTGTATCGACTTGCCCGAGTGCGTAGTGGCATCCACCCGGTTGACGTCACTTACTTTACGACATGAAATAAGAGGCGTCAACATTTTCCGATTGACAGCGACTTATTTCGAGTCTAGAATAAAGTGTTCGGAGGTTTCTGGTTGTTTAAGCACAAATACCGATGGTTGTTCGTATCAATGACCGCCGCGACGTCCGCCTGGGCCGGTGAGGCACCGTTGTTCAGCGTCAACCAGATCTCTCTGAACACGATTTACACTGCAACACAGGCCACCAGCGCCGATCCGAACTTCAAGCCGCATATCAACTTCCCATACATGGGGCAGCGGGCCGATGGCACGCTCGAGGCCAACTTTTCTGTCGGTCAGACCCAAAATCCAGCCCATTTCGGAATCCGCGCTTACAGCAATGATGGTGGGCAGAGCTGGTTCGGACACACGCAGGCCGCGCCGATTCACCCGCTCAGTTCGATCGTCAAGCCGTTCGGCCAGACGAGCATTGGCCTGCGCATGTCGATTGACGGCACTGTCGGCACGACAACCTGGGCTGCGACCCGGTACACGAGCAATAATGGTGCTCAGAGTTGGAGTGGCAGCACGTGCACGTATGTCAGCGACGTGCCGTACATCAATGCCTATCAGGGAGCGGGTGACATTGTACAGATCGGTACGATGCTGCTTTCAACGTCGCAGGCGATGCGCCCCGGCGTGGCGACGTTTGAGACGGTTCTGTGGCACAGCGTCAACAACGGCACAACCTGGACCCGGCGCTCAACCATTGCCTCGCACACCCCGGGGCCCAACCTCTCCATGGGTTCTGAGGGCCCCAACGAGTCGTCGGTCATTCAGCTAACTAACGGAACGCTGCTTAGCGTATTTCGCACTGGGCAGCCGTTTCCAACGAATAATGTCAAGTCGGCGACGCCCTCGCTGTTCTACGCTCACTCTCCGGACAACGGCCAAACATGGACTCAGCCGAAGATGCTTGGGCTTACCGGGGCATTTCCGCTGCTGCGAAAGCTCGACTACGGCGCTGTCGCACTGACCACCGGTCGCTACGGCGCCAAAGTAATGTTTGCCGACGCAACGGGCACTCGATGGACCGAACCGCACATTTATTACGACGGCAGCACGAGCGGTCATACCGAAATGCGCCGACGGGCTGATGGCAAATGGACGGTGTTGTACGACGAGTCGAGCTTCTACCCTCCCTCGTGGGATGCCAGCCCTCCGGCTGGCTACGTTTACCAGGGCGGAACCATCGCCCACGCCAAGTCCGCGGTGCTGGACATTCGGCAGCAGAGATCCGTCGACGCGTTCAAATGGGCCTTGGAGTACCACGGCGATACAACGCCCGACCTGCTCACACCCAACCCCTGGGAGCGGTCGCAGAGCGGGGCCAACAGCGCCTATCTCTGGGCCGATCTGGGCCAGGATTATCTGCGCCTGGATACCGGAACCAGTGGGCCGTCGAGCAGCTTGTACTACACGCATGGTGGGGCCGGCACGATCTGGGACGACGTAAACTTTTCAGATGGCGTGGTGATTGAACTTCGCGCCCGCGCGGGAAACAGCACTGCCGAAGGCGCTGGGACGGTTTTCATCGGCGACGGGGTCAACGGCTACGCCGCGCTGGAACTCACTGGAACGAGCGTGAATCTGGAAGGATTCGGCGGCAACCCGAATCAGGCAACGTTCCTCGAATCATCCAACCCAGGTTTCTCAACAAGCACTTGGCACACCTATCAAGTCGTTGTCGCACCGGATCCATCCGCCGGCGGGGCGGTGCGAGCGAAGGTATTCCTTGACGGCAACTATGCCACGCCAATCCTGTCGATCGCACCCAACACCGGCGCCGGGCGGCAGTTGTGGGTTGGGGATGGTACAGGGGTGAACAATGGGCGGTTTGATGTCGACTACATCCGTTACGCCGCTGCCGGGGCCGCGACCAGTTTCTGGTCGGAAGATGCCAGCGGCGACTGGTCGCTGGCGGGCAACTGGTCGGCGGGCGCGCCGAGTGGGGCGGATCGGGCGGCGTATTTCCTGGACGACATCACGGCCCCGCGCACGGTCACTCTTTCCGGGCAAAGAACGGTGGGGCATCTCAAGTTCGACAGCCTGAACCCATACACGCTTTCAGGCGATTCGTTGTCGTTGTCCAGCACACTGGGACCGGCGAGCGTGGTGGTCGAGCGGGGAAGCCACACCATTGCAGCTCCTGTCGCCTTGCTGAGCCATACGACGATATCCGTCGCCGCGGGTGCAACGCTTTCGCTCGCGGGCGACATGTCTGCCGGCGAGGCTCTGTCGCTTCGGAAGAGAGGAGCCGGCGCTCTCGCCGCGATGCACATTCGCGTCGACTCGCTCGATATCACCGCGGGAACAGTGCGCGTTGCGACAAACGGCACCGACGCCGGTACAAGTGTAGTCGGGCAGCTAACGCTGGCTTCCGGTGCTCAGCTTGACCTGACGAATAACGACTTGGTCGTCCGCAACGGCACCCTCGCGGCGGTGCAGTCATTGGTCAGTGCAGGCTACGCCGGCGGGGCGTGGAATGGCGCCGGCATCAACTCCTCCGTCGCGGCAGCAGGTGCGACGACGGCGTTGGCCGTGGCGAACAACTCCGAACTCAACCTTGTCACG
>Ga0163150_10005114_pt1 | contig 17066 bp, 9 predicted proteins | sample OliLakLV19P2IB_FD_148628 | JGI IMG/M metagenome (GOLD analysis project Ga0163150, IMG submission 148628) | Freshwater microbial mat bacterial communities from Lake Vanda, McMurdo Dry Valleys, Antarctica - Oligotrophic Lake LV.19.P2.IB | ecosystem: Environmental > Aquatic > Freshwater > Lake >...
CTTGTGCCGTATTGAACGCTAGTCGTTCGCGAATTTCTAGCGGTGCGTTGTGGTGACTGCACCCAACCATTTGCAGTTTCATCGGCGGACCTCCACCGATCGAAACCTATCTTGGACAATGTCCGTTTGTTGGCTGACCGCTCGATCAACTTTTTGATCGTGTTCCGAATCCAGCAATGCACGAAACAACAGCACTGACACCGCCAGAAAACAGAAGCTGGCCACGGTCAGATAGGCGACCTTCCGCCCTCGCTGAGCGGGCTTGTAAAACGAACTGAACAGCGCCGCGGCACAGAGCCACAACAGCATGCTTCCCAATCGCCAGATGACCGGATCGGTCCAAGGCACCGAATCCAAACCTCGTCCACGACTGACGGCATTGAGCACAATTCCAGAGACGAAGCCTAAACCGACAAACAACGCCGACAATACTATCGCGCGGCTATTGATCCGCTCCAGCCGTTCCAGGCTAGGCAACTTCAGCCCATTGCTCGGCAACACTTTTCGTTTCAATCGTCGTGATTGCAGTAAATACATCAGCCCGGCCACGAAGCCGACGATCACGGCGACGTACCCCAGCAGCAAGAAAACGCCATGCACCGGTCCCCAGACTTGCGCCGCCGGGTGCTGAGCAAACGGCTGCCGACTGGAATACTCGGCCATCCCTATCAGCCCCAGCACCAGCGGCAATATAAATAGCCCCAGTGGAACCTTTGGATAGGAATAAATCGAGATCAAGTACACGCAAACTAGCGTCCAGGCCGCCAGCAGATACCAATCGAACGGGCTGGAGAGCGGCGCACTCTCCGCCGTGAATGCGCGATAGCCAAGGAATAGCGTATGTGCCAGAAGTCCTGCCCCGGTGAAGCCGAGCATCAGTATTCCGCGCAGCCCGCTGCGAAAGAACGGGCGTGTCGCTTCCAGCAGCAGCGCCACGGCGTAGCTGGCGGCAAAGCAGAATACGGAAATACCAGCGAGCATGTATGGTAGGCAGGGCGAGACAGGAAGCGTAACCGGTACTCTATTCTACCACGCACGGCAAGCGTTGTCTGGAAGCCGTGCCAGGGGTTAAATCCCCATTCCTTGGCATCAAATTAATCCTGCCAGAATTTGCTGTTGGCTTTTTTCTAAAATTGACGGGCCAGAGGCGGGCAAGTAGGATGCAGTGTGCCTCGGGAGCATCTGAAGTGCGCCCACCACTTTTTGCGGCTATTCATTGGCCAATGTACTTAGCAAACCGCGGGTAAAAGCGAAATGTCCGCAATTCGACGATTCTGTCTGCAATGCATCGCAGTGCTGCTAAGCAGTTGGCTTATGTCCAACTACTGCTCTGCCACGCAAGTCACCCAGAACACGACTCAAGACGGTGGTGTATATGTGAACGTTTACACTCAGCTGAAAATCTCCCATGACAGCAATAACCCTCCATTTGGTCCTTTACTAACTTTGACTAATGGCGCCACGACGGCGGGTATTCAGCAAGTTTATGTCGGTGATGGAAGTGGCAGCAAAGGGCGGTTGCTGATTAACGGCGGAAGCGTTCTGACGAATTCGGATCAGGGGCCTCCTTTCCTCGATAGCGGCTACGGGTTCATCGGGTATTATGGCGGCTCAAGCGGCGAAGCAACCGTGACCGGAGCTGGCTCCTCCTGGATTAACACCGGCGAGTTCAATGTCGGGTACATTGGAAACGGAAAACTATTTGTCACCGCCGGCGGAACAGTTTCTAACACCGATGGGTTTGTTGGGTATTTCTTGCAATCGACCAGCGAGGCAACCGTATCAGGTGCAAATTCTGCGTGGAACAATAACGGCAGAATTCACGTCGGGTATATGGGAAACGGCAAGCTTCGTATCGAAGATTCGGGAACCGTCACCACCAACCATGGCATTATCGGCAATCGCAATGGTGCCAGCGGCGAAGTAACGGTCACCGGTGCCAATTCAAAATGGATCAGTAGCGGTGATCTAACTGTCAGTACCCAGGGCAAGTTGTTGGTCGAAGCAGGAGGCAGCGTTTCTAATGTCTTCGGACGCATTGGTATATGGCCCGGTTCCAGCGTGGCAACGATCACGGGTGCTGGCTCTACCTGGAGCAACAGCAATAGCCTGACTGTTGGAGATTACAGCGGTGGCGAACTGTACGTGCAAAACGGTGGGCTCGTTAGCAGTGCTTTTGGTTATCTAGGAGTACGGCCGAATGTGACCGGCACAGTTACCATTGGTGGTGCTGGCTCCAAATGGGCAGCCGGTGAACTCTATATCGGTGGCGACGGCAATGGAACTGCGGGATCGGGCCTTCTAAAAGTGGAGACCGGGGGAATCGTTGATGTTTCAGACACTCTTCGAGTCTGGAACTCTGGTCAGCTAAAACTGAATGGGGGAATGCTCAAAGTACACCATTTCAATCCAAGTCCCGGCACGTTTACCATTAGCTCCGGTACGCTCGCCTTCAGTGGCAACGTGACAGGGAGCCTGACTGTCCCAACCAACGGCATCATTGCCGGTACGGGAACAGTGCTAGGGAGTGTCAGCAATCAAGGGCGAATTGCGCCCGGCAGTTCGGATAATATTGCACTCGCGACCGGCCTGATGACCATTGACAGCAGTCTAAATAGCACTGGCGTTCTTGCGTTTGAGCTTGCTAGTCCAAGTAGCTATGACAGATTAAATGTTGGGGGAGCCGTGACTCTCAACGGATCGCTAGAAGTCGGTCTCGCTGGCGGCTATCTGCCGACCGTCGGGGACACTTTCAACCTGCTCGACTTCGGCAGTCTTTCCCTCGGCAGCAATTTTGCCTTCAACTTCGCTGGCCCCGCCGGGCTTGTTTGGGACACGAGCAGCTTTGCCACGGATGGTTCGATCAGTGTCCTCGCCGCACCGCTCGCGGGTGACCTCAACAATGACGGCTTTGTCGGTCAGGATGATCTCAACGCCATCTTGAACACGTGGGGACAAACCGTCACCACAGGAAGTTGGACGCTCGGCGACCCCAGTGGCGATGGGTTTGTCGGTCAAGATGATCTCAACCGCGTGCTGAGTACTTGGGGGCAAGGCACGCCGCCATCGGTTACTCCTGTGCCGGAACCAGCAACCTTCTTATTGATGGGCCTGGCTGGAATTGGCTTACTCGCAATGCGGTGCCGGCTGCGGCGTGCAAAATAACTCATGCGTTGATCGCTCAGACCGCCGTTTTGGCTACCAGAACCCTCCGCAAACCACGTGCCTGAGGGCAATGTGCCGAAAAGTATTCTCAGCGATAGCCCGACAGCCTAGATACGAGCAGTCATCGCTCAACTGCGAAGCCCATTAATTCACTTGCTTCTGAAATATGATTGACTTTTGTGGGGGGGAGCACTATCTTAATCGCCAGGGCGATCGTTCGTCACACCAACGCTATAGGTGCCATGATGTTTAGGCTCTTCCCATTCTCGGCCGCTTTTCTGGCTGCTGTTTGCCTGGCCGTTTCTACTGCCGGTGCCATTGAGGTTCAACTCACTCTGACGGATGCGGACTCGATCAAGCCATTTCAGGACCACAACTACAATTCAAAAAGTTACATCTATTCGTGGGAGCGGAACATCGCGTTCAATATGCATGTCGCCTACATGAAGTTCGATCTGACGGCGATTCCCGATGGTTCAACGATCGACAGCATGTCGCTCCGAATGTCCACATACTTGAACCCATTCACTGGTCCTCAGGTGACTAATGTATATCGAACGAACAACGACAATTGGTCCAGCACGACGACCGACCTCTATCCGGGGATTGACGAGTTACTTGCTCCCGACCTGGCAACGCCCAGCCAGTTCACGTTTTATACCTGGGCACTGGATGTCAATGCGTTTGATCCGCAAGTCGACCTGACGGACAATGTGCTGTCACTAGGGCTGACTTCGCCCGCCAATATCGACTGGTTTGCCATCGATGGACTGAACTTCAGCAGATATCCAGTTCTCACGATCAACTACACCGAAGCCTCCGAGCCGCTGATGGGCGATTTGAACAGCGACGGATTCGTCGGGCAGGATGATCTGAATTTAATTCTCAGCAACTGGGGACAAAGCGTCCCTCCAGGAGATCCGTTGGCCGATCCCGATGGCAGCGGCTTCGTCGGGCAAGATGATCTAAATGAGGTCCTCGGTGGTTGGGGCCAGGGAGACCCGCTGGTTGAGGCAGTGCCAGAGCCAACGACCCTCTTGCTACTTGGCCTGGCGGGTGTCGGCCTAGTGACGTCTCACGTCCGATTGACCCGTCGTCGTCAACAACAGACTGACTGAATTCGTTCACTCATCGCAGAAGGGATTGCACCACTGAGCAAGCACTCGCTGAATTGCTCGCGCTCCGGCACACCTGCAAGTGCAATAGAGCAGTGACATCTCCGTGTCCTCGGTGCCTCCGTGGCGAAGCTCTCAACCCACACATTGTCTCAGCGCGGTAGTGGTTGCAATCGGTGCCGCGTTGCATTCGCGATCTCCCACCGCTGTCAACTACCAGCGCCATGTTTTTCTGGTGATTGAAAGGTTAGCGATTCATGTGGCAGGCATGATTCTTTTGTGAGCTTTCTGTGTGGCGGTTGTGAGCTTGTTTCATAACAGCGTACACCTTCTTTGGTTGCAACAATTGCGCGGCGATCTTCGTCGTTCCTCAGGCGATGACCAAACCGTTTCAGCATTTGGCCTGGGGAGATACGATCTCGCTTGGCGGGTGCAAGCATGTCGTGTCCCACAACGGCATACGTCCAACAGATCCGCTTGATCGAAACAAAATTTCCTGTCCACGCAATTTAGAAGGATCTATTTCCCATGACGAAGAAGCTTACTTTTCTGGCCATGTTGGCAGTTGCCACGCTGGCGACCAATTCAGCAATGGCGGTCACGCCCAACCCAGGTGTCTGGATTACCGAGTTCAATTCGAATAGTGGCGACGGCCAAGACTATGAGTTCGTCGAATTCACCAACGTTAGCGCCGCTCCAATCGATATGACTGGCTGGAGCGAAAGCGACAGCGACCGCGATATTCAAGGTGCGGGGCACGTGCTGACTGCGTTCGGCGAATTGCAGCCCGGCGAATCGGCCATCTTTACCGAAGCCATGCCTGACGCGTTTCGCATCTACTGGTGGGGGAGCGTTGAAGCGGCACCGGTCGATCTGAAAATCATTGGACCGTACAGCAACGACAACCTGAGCAGCGGCGGAGACGAGATCAACCTGTTTGGTCCAGATGCCCTGGTTGGCACCACTGATTACGCTGACCGTTTGTGGTACAGTTCCAACCCCGCTGGCTCGGCCGAGGTTCCTCAGGGGGGCGGTGCGGCAAGTGGTGTGACCCGCAATCCCACTACATTGGACGTCTTGGGTCAGAACACCAACTACCTCTGGGTAAATTCTGCCATCGATGACGAGTACGGCTCTTTCGCCGCTGCCGGCAATGCGGCGCTCGTTGGCAACCCGGGCAAGTTTCTGTTGTTAGAAGAGCCACTCGACGGTGACCTGGATTCTGACGGATTCGTCGGCCAGTCCGATCTCAACTTAATCCTCGGAAACTGGGGACAAGACGTACCTCCAGCCAATCCTTTGGCCGATGGAGACGCCAGCGGATCAGTCGGCCAGGGGGACCTGAACTTGGTTCTCAGTGGCTGGGGTCAAGGCACTCCGCCGCCGAATGTTGCCGCCGTTCCAGAACCAGCAACCTTTGTGCTGCTCGGGCTGGCCGGTGTTGGACTGCTGGCGGTGCGTGTTCGCAACCGCCGCGCCACATAGAGTTGTCAATCAATAAGCAACTGCTTTGTAGCTTGTAATCAACGCACAGCGTGGTCGAATTGGCACTTCGACCACGCTGTTGCGCATTTTGGTGGACCAGAATACCGCGGAAATTGTCCCGTTTTGGCTCTTTCCGAGCAGTTTTTGGAGAGTACCCCGCTTGATTGGCAGCACGGGGGAACTGCTGGCGTAGCCTACGCTCTCCTTGACGCTGTTCCCCCTAACCGGTACATTTTCAGATTCGTTTTCGCCGTTATTTTCGGCAAAAGTCGCCATCGATTGCGACTGGGCGGGAGTGCTGTGCGAGCATTTTTGGGCGACATATTGCCCTCACCCGACGCTGGGGCGTCGACCTCTCCCGCAAGCGGTAGAGGTACGCTGCGCGAGAGAGTGGAGCAGGTGAACAGTCGAGCAGGAGAGGGGGCAGTTATTCATACTGAGCGAAATTCAAGAGTTGTATTAAACAGAGTCATATTTACTGAGGGATTGTACCGAATGGCTACCGTGACCAAGCGAGCTGGCAAAAGTTCAGACACCAACGGCACCACAAAAAAAGGTTCCGACAAACTGATTTACTACTTCGGCCAGACACGTACCGACGGTCGCGCCAGCCAAAAAATGCTGCTCGGTGGCAAGGGGGCCAACCTGGCCGACATGACCAGCATCGGCCTGCCGGTCCCTCCCGGCTTCACCATCACCACCACCTCGTGCGAGCTGTACTACAAGAACGGCGGCAAGCTGCCCGCCGGGCTGATGGACGAAGTTCGCAAGAACGTGGCCACGCTTGAAAAGGAACTCGGCAAGAAGTTTGGCGATAACAAGAACCCGCTGCTCGTCTCGGTTCGTTCGGGTGCCGCGGCCAGCATGCCGGGCATGATGAATACGATTTTGAATCTCGGCCTGAACGATGTCAGTGTCGCTGGCCTGGCCGCCGCGACCGGTAATGTTCGGTTCGCCTATGACTCGTATCGCCGCGTCATCAATATGTTTGGCGATGTGGTGGTCGGCGTGGATCACGAGCATTTTGAAGAGGCTTTTGACAAGATCAAGCGCAAATATAAGGCCAAGCTGGATACCGATGTGCCCGAGCAGGGGCTGGTCGAATTGTGCGACGCCTATAAGAAGGTCTACGAGCATCACTATGGCAAGCCATTCCCACAGGATCCGCTCGAGCAACTGGAACTGTCGATTGAAGCGGTCTTCAAGAGCTGGATGCAGCCACGTGCGGTCAAGTACCGTCAGGTCGAAAACATCACCGGGCTGGTTGGCACCGCTGTCAACATCCAATCGATGGTGTATGGAAACATGGGTGACGATAGCGGCACCGGCGTCGCGTTCACGCGTAACCCATCGACCGGCGAGAACAAGTTTTACGGCGAATTCCTGGTCAATGCCCAGGGAGAAGACGTGGTGGCTGGTATTCGTACCCCGCTGCCGGTCGACCAGATGCCGAAGTGGAACAAAAAAGTTCACTCGCAACTGCTGGAGATCAAGAAGACACTGGAGCAGCATTATCGCGACGTGCAAGATATTGAGTTCACCATTGAAAAGGGAACTCTGTATATGCTGCAAACTCGCAACGGCAAGCGGACCGGTGCGGCGGCGGTGCGTATCGCTTGCGAAATGGTGAAGGAAAAGCTGATCGACGAAGTCACCGCTGTGAAGCGCATTCCAGCCAGCGACTTGACGCAGCTCTTACTGCCGAGCTTTGACCCCGCCGCCAAGAAGAAGGCGGAGGTGCTGACCATCGGTCTGCCCGCTTCGCCGGGTGCTGCATTCGGCAAGCTGGCCTTCACGGCCGCCGAGGCGGTTGATCGGACCAACGCCGGTGAGACGGTGCTGTTGGTTCGTAAAGAGACCAACCCAGAAGATATTGACGGCATGCATTTGGCCGCTGGTATTTTGACCAGCACCGGCGGTATGACGAGCCATGCGGCAGTGGTTGCTCGCGGCTGGGGACGCTGCTGCGTTGCCGGGGCGGGCGAGATCACCATCGACGAAAAGGCCAAGAAGATCACCGTCAACGGAAAGACCTTCACGGGCAAGGACACGCTAAGCATTGACGGCTCGACAGGCGAGGTCATGGTGGGCAACATCGCCACACAAGAGCCGAAGCTATCGGGCGATTTTACCACGGTCATGAAGCTGGCGGACAAGTATCGCACCATGAAAATTCGCACAAATGCGGACACCCCGGAGGATGCGGCTCGTGCCCGTGAATTTGGTGCCGAGGGGATCGGCCTCTGCCGCACCGAGCACATGTTCTTTGAAGGGGACCGGATCCAGGCGATGCGTGAGATGATCCTGGCCGAGACTAAGGACGCCCGTAAGGACGCTCTGAAGAAGCTACTGCCGTTCCAACGGAGCGACTTTGAAGGAATCTTCAAGGCGATGAAGGGTTTGCCGGTCACGATTCGCTTACTCGACCCGCCATTGCACGAGTTCCTGCCGCACGACGAGAAGAGCCAGAAAGAAATGGCAACTCGTCTGGGCGTATCACCGGCCAAGGTGAAGCAGCGTGTGAGTCAATTGCACGAGGCGAACCCGATGCTGGGTCACCGTGGTTGCCGCTTGGCGGTCACCTATCCAGAGATATTGGAGATGCAGGTCACGGCGATTGTCGAAGCGGCGATCAACTGCAAGAACAAGAAGATCGACGCCATGCCGGAGATCATGATCCCGCTGGTTGGCGCTGCCAAGGAGCTGGAAGTGCTCCGCGAGCTGACTCTGCAGACGATTGAAAAGGTCATCAAGGACAAGAAGTACAGCGGCAAGCTGGACATCCCGGTCGGAACGATGATCGAGATTCCACGTGCTGCATTGACCGCCGACGAAGTGGCCAAGCACGCCGACTTCTTTAGCTTTGGCACGAACGACCTGACGCAGATGACGTTTGGCTTTAGCCGCGACGACATTAACACCTTCTTGCCGGATTACCTCCGTCAAGAACTGCTGCTGCGTGACCCGTTCCAAACGCTCGATGTCAGTGGCGTGGGCCAGTTGGTCGACATGGCAGTGGTCAAAGGTCGCCAGACCCGCGATAAGCTGAAGTGCGGCATCTGCGGCGAGCATGGTGGTGACCCGTTGTCGATCGCCTTCTGCAACAAAGTCGGCCTCGACTACGTGAGCTGCTCACCGTTCCGCGTGCCAATCGCTCGCTTGGCCGCTGCTCAGGCGGCGCTGAATCAGAAAAAGTCCTAAATGCGTTTTCTGCATTGCAATTAGCAATAGATGTTTAACAATTCAACCTCCGTCAGATTCGCAAGTGCGAGTTTGGCGGAGGTTTTTTATTGCGCCGGTCATTGGCGGTCACACCGTTTAAATTTTACCGCGGAGGGCACAGAGAGCGCGCAGAGAAGAAGCTTGCCCCCCATCCAGTTCATCCCGTTCATCCTTGTTAATACTGTCTTTTGTACTTCTGTTTATTCAACAAGGATGAACAGGATACACAGGATAATGTTAATTCAGAGCCTGGTCTTTTCTTCCTTCGCGCTCTTGGCGACCTTTGCGGTGAACACTTCCCCCTCTGCGCGTAACTCGGCGCTCTTCGCGTCCTCTGCGGTGAATGAAATAGCCTAAATCATCGGGAAATACGGTGATTCTCGGCTAGCACTAAAATTTTAGTGCCAAAAGCTTGACGCGGTTTGCCCCAGTCAGTAATCTGTCACTCAGACACTAAATTATTAGTGTTCAGGAACCACTCCCACGCCAGTGGAGTGATCGCAGACGGACCGCCAGGAGACCTCATGACCGACCTTACCAATCTCAGCCGCCGCGAACGCCAAATCATGGAGATCCTCTTCGCTGATGAAGCGGCCACCGTGATGCAGGTCGTGGCCAAGCTCCCCAAAGCCCCTTCGGACAAAGCCGTCCGACGGATGCTGCAAATCCTGGAAGAAAAAGGATATGTCCAGCGTCGCAAGGTCGGGCGTGAGTTTCAGTACCGCCCGGTGCAATCGCGGAAGCGTGCCGCCGTGCAGTCGCTGCAACGGCTGCTCGATACGTTCTTTAACGGGGCGATCGACGAGGCCTTTGCCGTTCATCTCGGCACCAAGAATTCGAATATCTCCGACGAGCAACTCACGCGGATGCTCGATTTGATCCAAGACGCACGCCAGAAAGGCAGGTAAGGCATGGCCAGTTCAGTATCCAATCCACTGCTTGCAATCACCACCACACTCACCACCACACTCACCACTGTAGCGGCCGTCAGTGCCGGCGCGCTGCCGGTGCTGCTCGATGCCACCGCCAAGTCCTGTCTGGTGGTTGCCGTCGCCGCAGTCGCAGCCGTATTACAGCTGCGCGCTTCCGCCGCAGTGCGACATCTCATCTGGGGAGTCGCGCTCTTCGCTTGCTTGCTGCTGCCGATTCTGTCGCTTGCCGTACCAAAGTGGCAGGTCCTGCCCGACTGGCTCGGCGCGATCTTGGCCGAACCGGCGGTCGCCGTCGCACCAGTGGAGGTAGAGCCACCAAAACCTCGCGTTGCCACGCCACCGCTCGATCCACGCGCCGTTCAACCGTTGCAGTTTCCTGGCGCGAACGATATCGCCGCGCAGCTTCCGCCAGCACAGCCGGTCGAGATCATGTCCACCATTGAGCCAGTTGTTGAGATTCCTGCGGAAGAGCCAGCCCCGGCTCGCTGGCCCGGCGTGCTCCTCATCGTCTGGGCTGGCGGAACCGTGCTACTGCTCTGTCGCATCCTCCTGAGCCGCCTCATCTTGCAGCGCGTCCTGCGCTCCGCAAAGCAAGTCCACGACGGGCAGGTCGCCGCCGAAGTCGCCGCCATCACCAAAACACTCTCGCTCACTCGACCCATCGCGGTCTATACCAGTTCGCAGCGGATCACGCCGATGACCTGGGGGATTTTACGCCCGCGATTGCTGCTGCCGGTCGAAGCGCTGAACTGGGATTCCCGCCGCCGGCAGACGGTCCTGTTGCACGAACTGGCACACATCAAGAACTACGACACGGTCACACATGTGCTCTCACAGGTGGTCTGTGCGGTGTACTGGATCAACCCGTTGGTTTGGATTGCCAAGTGGCGGATGGGGATCGAGCGCGAACGGGCTTGCGACGACCTCGTCCTGCGGACTGGCACCAAAGCGTCGGACTACGCACAGGATCTGCTCAGTTTACTTTCACAGCGGCAGCTCCCCAGCGGGGCAGTGGGGATGCTGCGGCGCTGCGAATTGGAGGCACGGCTGCGGGCCATCCTCAGCGACCGCGTCAACCGCGCGGCGACCTCCACACGAGTCGTCATCGCCGCACTGCTGATCGGAGTCCTCTCCACCGCCACACTGGCCATGCTGCAAGCAACGGATGGGAAGGGGAAGAGTGGTGAGAGCGAAGTGGCGGTTGGTGAAGGTGACGGTGCGGAGGGGACAAAGACGCCCGACGAGCCAGGTACTAAGAAATTCGTCGCAGAGAAGGTCACTGTTCTTTGAGTGGATGCAACTGGCCTGCCCGTTGAAGGCGCGGAAGTTTACTTGTTCCAAATGAAACAAGGGAAGAGCAAATCCACGTCGGACAATAACTGGGTGCCGCAATTGTCTGGCCCGTTCAAGAGTAACAAAGCTGGCTTGGCAGCTTGTGGCGATGCAATATTCCTCAACGAGAACGGAAAGTATTCGCGCACGATCTATGCACGTGTTGCTGGGAAGCTAGTGGGTGTGGCCGTGAGTGCAAACTATGATGGCATACCCGTGACCAATCCGAAACACCAGGTAAGCATGCACGTTTCTCGATCGGTGGAAGGAACGGTGAAAGTGCCAACGGGCTTTGACCCGGCCAAGGCGACGGTAATTGTGGACGCGCTTCAGGTCAGCAACGGCGGCGGTGCTGAAGATGATACATTGTTAGACCGTACGCTTACCAACTTGTTACCGCAATTCTTTACTTTTCAACCAGATGGCGATGGGAAAGTCGCTATTAAGGATGTGCCGGCGTACGGATTTATGGTGCTGGTCGCGACCGCTCCTGGTCTGGCTGCGACGAAATGGTCCAACACGACCCTGGTCGATGGTAGTGCGCCAAAAGATAACTTTGACAACCCAATTGGCATCTCCATGCAAAAGGAATCTGTCATCTCGGGACGGGTAGTTGCCCCGGATGGCAAGCCCTTGTCTGACGTTGTTGTTTTCGCCAATCGAAGGGATTCGAGCGACAATGTTTTCATCCATTGGAACCAGGTCCCCGCACTGCAAAGCTTTGAAGCTACGACCGACAAGAGCGGAGCATTCTCATTGAGAAATTTACCTACTGGGAACTACCGTCTAGAGCTAGACGAAGTTCCTAACAATTGGGCTATAGTCCAGCCAATGGAAGTAAGTACCTATCCGGCAGCACCACGAATCGTGAAGCTACAAGTGCTACCAACAGTTCAAGTGAGCGGTCGCGTGCTGGATGCCGCAGGAAAGCCGGTAGCGGGAGCGTTTATCTACAGCTCACCCGGCAGCCGAATGGCGGGTGGACTCGGCGAAAAAGGCCAATTCAATTTGCGTTTGCCAGCCACCAAGGTAACCCTGCATGTCACAATTCCAAATTCACAGACCGGCAAATCCGAGAATCTCAAAAAGGAACTCGATCTCAAACCGGGTCAGGCACCGATTACCGATTTGAATTTCTCGTTGCCGTTGAATATCGAAGAAAAGAAACCGGCGGACAAAACTGGCACATCAACATCACCGCCAGCTCCAGCAGAAACCGTCGCAGCAGCTCCGCCGGGTACGCCAGCGGAAAAGGTTGAGCCCAAAACTGCCGCTGCCGCAAAAGTCGCCACCAAGCAACTCACCGTCCAGTGCGTAGACGCCGCTGGCAAACCGGTCGCCGGGGCGGAGGTGTATGTGATGGCGGAGCAGTCTGAGCCGAATGTGATTGTACACCAACCATCGGAAGTTCATGCAGTCGGCCCTGTCCGTTCGGATGCTAAGGGAAATGCTGTGATCGAGTTGCCTGGGCCATTCGATCCCAAGCTAAATACCAGGCTCAAATTTTTTGGTCGGGTTGACGGGAAGTCTATCGGCATGACATACGATCGCTACGCGCCAGGACAACAACTGCCTGCCACCCTAAAATTAGCGATGCTGCCGTCAAAGCCACTCATCGGGACGCTATCTGTGCCCGCCGGTTTTGATCCCAGCAAGGTGGTGCTGAGGTATTCGCTCCTCAGTGCGGATAAATCCGGTTGGCTTCAAGAGGACGAGACAAACGCACTGGGGAAATTTTTGCAGTTCCATCCCAACTCGCAGGGGGATTTTCAGATTGACTTTCCACGTGATCTCACAGTGGGAATTCTCAACATTCAGGGTGACGGATTAACGGATGTTCGATGGGGTCACCAGAGCGTGCCGGAGCAGAGCAAGCTAGACCTGAAACCGGTCAAATTTGCCATGCGTCCCGAGGCAGTTGTGACCGGCAAGGTAACTTTGCCGGATGGCAAGCCCGCCGATGGCGCGGAAATGTACATCACCACCGATGCGGCGGCTCCGAATGGCGAAGCGAATAACTTCGGATGGAAGAGCTACACGCTTACCGCAGATGATTCTGGCAACTATGAGCTGCGTGGCGTGCCACCGGGCAAAATCCGCGTCATGATTCATGACTTGAAACATCGCGGGCTGCCGGTAGCTGCGAGTGAGCATCCGGTAGTGGGAGGCAAAAAGAATGAACTTAACTTCACATTGGAACCCGGCGTGGTCGTTAGTGGCCGCGTGTTGGATGACAAGAACAAAGCTGTAGAGGGGGTAAAAGTCGATACAAGCTATGGAACTGGCGGAGTGAGCGCTGCTGACGGTCGCTATCAGGTCCGGATGCGACCGGGCGCGGGAAAAGTTATGGTTTCATTACCGCTAACGGGCTATCGCAACCCAGGTGTGAAAGAGGTAACAGTCAAGGCAGGACAAACCGAACTGACCGGGCAGGATATTGTACTGCAGCCATTGGCTCCCGGCGAAAAACCGGAAATGCCGAGTTGGAGCGGCGATCTGTACTTTGGTAACCCACCCAAAGAAAAACCACGCGACGCACCAAAAAAGATCGCCGTCCAGTGCGTTGACGAAGCCGGCAAGCCAGTCGAGGGAGCGGAGGTCTATCTGTTCCAGATGCAGTACAGTGATCGGTATTCACTAGACCGAAAAATCGCCTTCTCGGGGCCATTCAAAAGCAATGCCGCTGGCGTAGCAGAGTGCGTGGACGAGATCCACCTTCCCGGTCCTACCAAATACGCACGGACGATCTATGCCCGCATACCGGACAAACTGGTCGGCATTGCCAACAGCAGCGAATCGGCCGGGCACGTTCCACAGAATCCTGAAAACCGTGTGACGCTACGCCCGTCAACTTCTGTGGAAGTGAAATTGAGCGTGCCGAAGGGTTTCGATCCCGCAAACGTAACGGCACGTGTGCGGAGCATTCTGGTCAGCAATGGGACTGCGGACGAGGCAAAGGCGGGACAGGGGGCTGAGATCACAGCCGTGAGTACTGCCGCCGCCCCGCAACTCTTCAAGGCTCAGAAAGACGCCAGCGGGAATTATCTGATCAGCAATGTTCCGCAAGTTGCCAACTTGACTCTGCTGGCAACCGGAACTGGCCTGGCCGATACGATATGGTCGAACACCACGTCCGCAACGAATGTTGCCAAATTGACTGCCCCGGTGAAGATCACAATGCCGTCCGAGGCAGTCCTGAAAGGACGCGTTACCACCGATGACGGCAGGCCGCTCGATGGGGCGAACGTGATGGCACATGCAATACCGATGGGAGCTGTAAAGCCAGTCATCTCGCTTGAGCCAGAATACCCGAGAACAGTGAAAACAGACTCGAAGGGGGAGTACCGTTTCCGCGGACTCTCGGCCGATACGCCACTCGGCAGGTATACACTTCATGTCAACGATCCCCAATTGCGTGGACTTCACGACGCGGCAGATTTGACCGTGAATTCGCAGACGCCAACCGAGCGCAACTTCCGCTTGAAGCCAGGTATCAAAGTAAGCGGACAAGTGAAAGACTCAAACGGAAAACCGATACCGAAGGTCAAAATCTTCCACGGTGCAGGTTACTTTGAGACCGATCAGGATGGCAAATATCAATACAGCTTTGCTCCCAAAAGAGTAGTACTGCGCTGCATGCCAGTGAAAGGCTATGCTGCGACCAATGAAGAATCCACCAAACAACTCGACCTGAAGCCAAACCAGCCAGAGGTCAAGAACTTGGACTTTGTGCTGAAGAAATCGGATCCGGCGAAAGCGAAGGAGAGCGAAAAGAAGCCAGTAGAAAAGAAATCGTCCGATCCTGTTGGTGCTAAAGGTGCAGCAGTAGCCGAACCAGCAACTGTCAGTTTGGTGCTCGCACCGGCCGGAGAGGATGACAAGCCTAAACCTCCTCCTGCAAAACCATTGGCAAAGAAAGTCCTCGTCCAGTGCGTCGACTCCCTCGGAAAGCCGGCTGTGGGGGCGGAGGTGTACTTGCTGGTCGGGTACAAGAACGGCCAATCGCCAAGCCCATATCCACAATTCTTCCCCTACGGCCCGTTCCGAACGGATGCTCGCGGGTACGTCGAGTGTAGTTTCACGCCGCTAAAAGACTCGGCACAAATTCCAATCGTCACTCTCTTTGCCCGTCTCCCCGGCAAGGGGCTTGGTATCACCAGTCGTCACTTCGCGGAGAACGTTGAAAAGCCACTGACGTATGAGGTTACTTTGCTACCCGTCACGCAGTTGAAGGGAACCGTCTCCGTGCCGGCTGGGTTTGATCCGACCAAAGTAAACATCACTTACTTGTTTTTCCAGTGGGGAAGCGCACCGGAGCGAACCCTGCACCCCGCAGCGGCGAGTGCGCTGGCTGCTCTATTGCAAATTCACCCTGATAAGCAGGGAAAGATTCAAGTTGATATTCCCGAGCAACTCAAAACTGGCATTTTGGAATTTACCGCCAATGGTCTGACTAAGGTACAGTGGCTTCAGGAGAGACACAATGTTGAAGCTCCGTTCCAACCAGAACCTATTCAAGTCAGCTTGACCCGCGAAGCTACCATTTCAGGTACCGTCCTTATGCCCGATGGCACCCCGGCGGAAGGAATCCACGCGTCCGTAAGCTGGCGTCCTCCAAATGTGATACCCAACGGTCACGAGCCGCAACTGTTCGTCAGGGCTTATACCGACAAATCCGGACGGTTCACATTGAGCCACCTGCCTGCAGAAACCGTTGAGTTTCAATTCTATGACCCACAATCGCGCGGGATATATAAGCATACGCACGAATACAAACTGACGAGCGGTGTGGCGGCTACGGTTAATCTGACAATGCAAGCTGGCATTCCCGTTCGCGGGCGTGTTCTGAATGAAGAGAAAAAGCCCATTGCGGGGGCTACCTTGTCGACTCACACAAGCGAAACGGGTGGGAAAACCGTCACCACAAATGCCGCAGGGGAGTTCGAGCTGCATGCTCTGCCCGGTAAGTCAAACGTCAGTATCTATCTCACGCCCACGAGTTCGCAGATCACCAGGTCGATTGAAATTAAGCCCGGTCAGAAGGAACTGACGGGGCAGGAATTCATCTTGACCAAGAGTGACATAGTTGGACAACCGGCAATAGGAACCGGCACAGGCTTCGTGTTGGAGTATGAAGAGTTCCCTCTGACCGATCCGGCTGCACCGGCCAATTTTGAACCACTGCCCCCGGCGAAGATTGACCTGTCGCCAGATTCAAGTGCTTTGCCTACATTGCTTGAACTTGGGACGCCGAAGCTAGAGCCTGCTACTGGTGGCCTGCAATTCAATCCCGAGTATTCGCCAAAGTTAATACTGTCTCATGATCCGTTGAGAGCTTCCTTACAACCGGATAGCTACATTCTCAATACCCCGACCGTCGATCCTGCGCCAAAGAAGGATGAAACCACTGCAAAGGAAGCCGCACGGTAATTGAGGATCCCGCGAGTAAAGAGCCAGTCAGCAAGGAATCGAGTAGCACGATCAATGCAAAAGACGGGCCTGCCTCCAATCGCGTCGAACTCACGCCGGCGATTGCACCGTAACGGTTCGGGAATTGTCGTCCTTTGCGCCTTCGCGTCTTTGCGTGAGAACTAGATGAAAAGGAGTGGCGCGCAAAGACGCCAAGCCGCAAAGCTGCATTGTTGTCGCGAGAATCGCCTGCACTTGCTAAACAGCCTCAACTCGCCATCGGCTACGGCACGGGGACCGTGCCTTTTCTAGGCAAGTCAAGCGTATGGATAAACGTAATCGGGTTTGCCTCTGTCCGTACGGGTAGCGGTTCTTTTGCGAAGCAAAAAAATTCAACTCCCGATAC
>Ga0163150_10005115_pt1 | contig 17065 bp, 15 predicted proteins | sample OliLakLV19P2IB_FD_148628 | JGI IMG/M metagenome (GOLD analysis project Ga0163150, IMG submission 148628) | Freshwater microbial mat bacterial communities from Lake Vanda, McMurdo Dry Valleys, Antarctica - Oligotrophic Lake LV.19.P2.IB | ecosystem: Environmental > Aquatic > Freshwater > Lake >...
GAGTAGGGGGGTTCGCTTCCCGGATTGATGCCTTGTCGAGATTGTCTGCAAATAGCCAGGCAATCTGGATCGCGAGCCTATTTATCATGCTGTTATTTATTGCCATTGAGACAGCACCCATATTCGTAAAACTGATTTCCAGCAGGAGTCCCTACGACCTGGTGCTGCACAAACATGAACATGTGTTTGAAATGAACCACAAACAACGGACTGCTATCCTGGCTACAGCTACCGCTAATACGATTTCAGAGGAAAATGAAATAGGCACCTACCGTACCCAGACTACCATTAAAGGAGAAAAACAATTGATCGAACACGCTGTCAAAGAAGAAGTCGAACGCCTAAAAAAAGAGCCTCTGGGGTGGAAAGAATGGTGGAGCAAGGGCCGCTTTTTGGGCGCCGAAGGATAATTTTAATTTTTTAACCAACCTTTTGTACGCTGAGGCCTGTCTATAAAGAAAACCTCAGATCATGAAAACCGGCTTGCTTATGTTGATGGTATCTTTATTGGGAATTTCCTGTCAAAAGGATGCCTCCAGTGATCCGGAGATCCTGGAAGGTAACTATGTCACGTCGCCATTGCTGGATTTCCGTTGTATCGCACTTAACCCGGATCAATTGCCTACCCTCACCGTCAGCCGCCTTACCCTCAATTCCTTCGCCGTCAGCGTTAAGACAGTATTTCCTGAAAAAAGGACCTTATTGTTACAGGACATTACCCTGGATCAGGTACAGGATGGCTTTATGCTGATCTATAAAAATCAGCCGGCCGGAAGTTGGAAAAATGTAAGTTACCTGGACAATAAAAAGATACTCAATATTTCGGTGGCTACGCCGGATGAGTTTATCTATTTCGTTGGAGAAAAGGATTGAGACAGAGGTTAAGGCAGAGATAAAGGTTGAGATAGCCCAGATTTAATCCTTATTCGCCAATTGCCCACAAGCCGCATCGATATCCTTTCCCCGACTTCTCCGAATGGTGACCTGGACGCCATGATTATACAGATAAGAAGCAAACTGTTCAAGACGATCCTTGCCTGACTTTTTAAATTCCACCCCTTCCACCGGGTTGTATTCTATGATATTGACCTTAACTGGAAAATTCATTTTGCACAAAGCTACCAAGTGTTGGGCATCCAGTAAGGAATCGTTGAATTGATTGAAGGCAATATATTCATAGGTGATCTCATTGCCCGTTTTAAGATAAAAATATTCCAGGGCAGCCATCAGGGTTTCCAGGTTGTTTTGCTCATTGATAGGCATGATTTCATTGCGTTTGGTATCATCAGCGGCGTGTAATGAAAGCGCCAGATTAAATCGCACCCCATCGTCTCCCAACTGACGAATCATCTTGGCTATACCGGCTGTGCTGACCGTAATTCGTTTGGCACTCATGCCAAGAGCCGATTCCTGAGTAAACAATTCCGTACTCCGCAAGACTTCGCGGTAATTCAATAAAGGTTCGCCCATGCCCATGTATACAATATTGGAAAGCGGGGTATCAAAGTGTTGCAAGGCCTGTTGATTGACTTGTATATACTGGTCTACGATTTCCGCGGCATCCAGGTTGCGTATCCTTTTCATTTTCCCTGTCGCACAAAAACTACAGGTCAGACTACACCCTACCTGAGTGGACACACACACAGTAAATCTTTTATCCTGAGTCACGGGGATCAAAACCGCTTCGATCTTATGGCCATCGTGTAGGGTAAACCGGGATTTGATCGTACCATCTGAGCTAAATTGGGATTTGTCTAACTGGATCGGCCGGAACACAACAAGGGATGCCAGTTTTTCCCTCAGGGGTTTGGAGAGATCACTCATTTGGGCGAGATCAGTCACCTTTTTTTTCCACAACCACTGGTAGATTTGTTTAGCCCGGTATTTGGGTTCACCAATCGATATGATCCAGTTTTCCAATTGATCTGAACTGAGGGACCGGATATCGATAGGCGGGGTGAGCGTTTGCATGCGGGGGCAAAGATAAGGTGTTTGGGTAGCAGGATTAAATATTGCTCTGGAGACGCTCGATCAGCGGCAACCCAAGTTTCATGGCTAAAGCCGGTGCCCTGGGTGCTTAAACCCACAGGCTGAAGCCTGGAGTTTAAGAAAGGGTAGTTTGTCGGAGGTAGGCAGAGTACTATGTTGGCGAGGGGTGAAACCCCGGGAGATATTCTCCGACCTTGCACATAATGTTTTTTCCAGGGTTAAACGGTTTTGTATAGGCGTTCTCCGACCTTGCACATAATTATTTTCTAAGGGGTAAACGGTGTTGTACAGAGAAGCCCGATCAGTGTGTTGCAATTATTTGCCACCCGCCTCACTCGCGCAGGTTTCACAGCCAAAGCCCAGGGTGCTTAAACTACTATATCTGTTGAATTAACCATAAACATCAACGTAAAAAACCGATATTTTTACCCCTCCTTATGAAAATACTTAGATATCCCATTCTCCTATTTGCTTCATTTCTCCTATTTCTCATTCCTGTCAATGCCCATGAATTCTGGATTCAACCGGCTAAATATTTTGCAAATGCCGGCGAGGTCATCGGATTAAATTTTTTCGTCGGGGAACATTTTAAAGGCGAAAGCTGGGGTGGCGGTGGCAGACGGGTAACTAGCCTCAACTATTTTCACCACGGCACCGTAGAAAACCTCACTAAAAGTGTAAGCTATCAGGATACTACCTTAAATGTTTCGGTCACCCTGGCTAAATCCGGGACCCATGCCATAACAATGTCCACCAATAATTCATATATCGAATTGGAAGCGGACAAATTTGATGCCTACCTCAAAGAAGATGGCCTGGAACATATCCAGGCGTGGAGATCATCCAATAACAAAAGCCGGGAAAAAAGCCGGGAATATTACCGGAGATGCGCCAGGACTTTAATCCAGGTAGGTACCACCAAAGACCAGGGATATAGAGCCGGATCTGGAATGGTGCTGGAAATCGTAGCTCAGGAAAACCCTTACCTGCAAAAACCCGGCGCACCGGTCCACTACCAGGTATTGTATAAAAATAAACCTTTAGCCAAAGCCCTGGTCAGATTCTGGTACAAGGATCCTGCTGGCTCAGTTTCGGAGGAAAAACAAAGGACGGATGATGAAGGCAAGGTAAGTTTTGAGCTTAAGAAAAAAGGTGAATACCTGGTCAGTGTGGTTTGGATGGAACCCTGGCTGGACGATAATAAGGCTGAAGTAATCAGTACCTGGGGCAGCCTTACTTTTGCCAAATGAAATACATCATTTTAGGCACTATAGTATTCAGTTTAATAGCCTGCGGCAGTGCAAGTTACGTCGTAAATGAAAATCAAGGCATAGATTACAGTCAGGAAAAATATTGGGCTGCCTTACCCTCTAAAGCAGACCCATCTGACTTGGTACCTGATGGACTACCTATTCCAAAACAAACGGATGTCGATGTATTCTTTTTATATCCCACCTCCTTCCTTTCACGGAAAGACCGGGATCAGTGGAACGCTTCTCTGGACAATAAAAAAGTAAATAAACACACCGATCAGACTTCTATTAAATACCAGGCCAGTGTTTTTAATCAAGTCGGTCAGGTATACGCCCCCCGGTATCGCCAGGCACATATCCATAGTTATTATAGTTCAGATAAAGAAAGGGCTACCAGGGCTTTTGACCTCGCCTATCAGGATGTACGGGATGCTTTTAAACATTACCTCACCCATCACAACAATGGGAGGCCAATCATCATCGCCGGCCATAGCCAGGGCACCACGCATGGTATGAGATTAGTCAAAGAATTTTTTGACGGCACTCCTTTACAGGAACGTTTGGTGGTCGCTTATCTGGCCGGTATACCCGTACCACAAGGATATTTTGAACACCTCAAACCCTGCTCTTCACCGGAGGATCTTTCTTGTGTGAACAGTTGGCGCACATTTAAATATGGATATGAACCCAAGTACCTGGCCCATGAAAAACCCATGATCATTACCAACCCGATATCCTGGAAAACAGATACCTCCTATATAGCTAAGACGAATAATAAAGGAGCCGTGTTGAGAAAATTTGAGGGCGGTGGGTTAGGTGGAATTACCGATGCTCAGATTTATAAAAATATCTTATGGGTGCACAAACCTAAATTCCCCGGTAGCTTTTTATATCTCAGCAATAATTTCCATATTGCGGATTATAATTTCTTCTATTTCGATATCCGCCAAAATGCGCTATTGCGCAAAGATCGTTTCCTGAACAAAACCAATTAAGTTCTGGAAAACTAACTTACCTTCAAAGCATTCAAATCAACGAAGGAATGGTGGAGGCGGAAAAAACAAAGTTAGGGCTTTGGACAGGCACTTCTTTAGTAGTGGGCAATATGGTAGCCTCCGGTGTTTTTATGTTGCCTGCTGCTCTGGCAAGTTTCGGTTCCTTAAGCCTTTTAGGATGGTTGATCTCGGGTATTGGTGCCATTTGTATTGCTTTGGTCTTCAGTTGGCTCAGCCGGATTATGCCGCTCTCCAAAGGCGGACCGTATGCTTATTCCCGGGCAGGCATGGGTGACTTTGCCGGATTTTGGGTGGCCTGGGGCTATTGGATCAGTATATGGTGTGCGAATGCCGCTCTTGCTATTGCGTGTGTCAGTTACCTCACTACGTTTTTTCCAATATTTGGTACCAGTACTTTTGCAGCGGTGATTATGGGATTGAGTATCATTTGGTTTTTGACCTGGTTCAACTCCAGTGGAATCCGGAATGTGGGCTCCATGCAATTAATCACCACTATATTAAAACTCATACCGCTGGCTATGATAGGTATTGGAGGTTTATTTTATATACAGACGGATCATTTTAGTGTTTTCAACCGAACAGACAGTTCCGTTTTTTCAGGACTTGGTCAAACGATAACCCTTACTTTTTTTGCTTTCCTTGGACTGGAATGCGCTACTATACCCTCTTCAGACATTGAACATCCTGAAAAAAACGTACCCAAAGCTACCATAATAGGAACCTCGATCAGCACCTTAATCTATATACTGACCACCATAGCGGTCATGGGTATATTGCCCCCGGACTTTTTAATCCAATCTACTGCGCCCTTAGCCGATGCAGCGCATCAGATCTGGGGTAATTGGGCCAGATATCTGGTGAGTGCCGGGGCCATCATTTCTACTTTTGGAGCTTTAAACGGATGGATCCTGATGCAGGGCCAGATCCCTGCTGCAGTAGCAAAAGATCAATTATTACCTGCTGTCTTTGCTAAAGAAAACAAAGCACATATTCCTTATTTTGGATTGATCATTTCCAGTATTCTCACGTCGGCCCTGTTGATCACCAATTACAACCAGAGTTTATCCTCTGCGTATAAATATGCCCTCTTATTGTCCACCCTCGCCATCCTGGTTCCTTATTTATTTTCATTAATTTCTTTCTTCATCTTGGGTAAAACGACAGAAAAATTGCGGTGGAATAAAATGATGACCGTGGTTACCAGTGTTGCTTTTGTGTTTTCTGTTTGGGCAGTGATAGGTTCTGGTGCCGAAACGGTCTATTGGGGTTTTATCTTATTATTGGCCGGACTACCTCTTTTTGCCTGGGTGAAAATGAAAAAATTAGAATAAAGTGGTATCGCGGTCAACCGCCCATACGGAATATGGTAAGATAGATGAGCTGATCATTAAAAAAGCTGAAGCAGCTTTTATTTCTCAGAATGTTATTGATAGTCAATGGCACCAACTGAACTTCACCGCCCCTCCTCATATGGAGTTGGCTATTTCAGAATACGACACGTTCGAATCGATATTGAATCGATATGCTTCAACCATCCATTACCTTCCGGCGGACGAATCCGTAACGATAGATTCCTTGTATTGCCGGGATTCCTGCCTGTTCACGGACCATGGCATGATTTTATGTCAAATGGGCAAAGCGAACCGTCAGACTGAGCCCAATGCCATAAGGGCATATTGTCAACAACACGCTATTCCGATTCTTGGAGTAATAGAAGCTCCAGGTACGATCGAAGGTGGGGATCTGACCTGGATCAAAGAAGATACTCTGGCAGTAGGCCACACCTACCGCACGAATGCAGAAGGCATCCGTCAATTAAAACATTTATTACTCCCTTTCGATATCCATTTGATTGAAGCCGATCTGCCGCATTTTAAAGGCCCTGCCGATGTTTTCCATCTCATGTCTATTCTGAGCCCGGTTGACCGGGACATGGCAGTGGTATATTCACCTATGATGCCGGTGCGGTTCAGAAATTTTTTACTTGACCTGGATTATCATTTGATTGAAGTGCCGGACGTCGAGTTTGATTCGATGGGCTGTAATGTTTTGGCTTTAGCACCCAGAATATGTTTGATGGTTTCCGGTAATCCGATTACTGCAAATGCGCTTCGATCCGGCGGTTGCACGGTATTTGAATACGAAGGTCAGGAAATCAGTTTAAAAGGTGGTGGTGGCCCGACTTGTTTAACCCGGCCTTTGAAGAGAAGTATAAAGGATTCAGGGTTTTATTAAAACCCTATCCCCTATGCCCTATGCCCTATGCCCTATCCCCTATGCCCTATCCCCTATCCCCTATCCCCTATGCCCTATGCCCTATGCCCTATGCCCTTTCATCCATTAATTTTTTAATTTCCGTTACTGCCTCGGGCTACAGCGAATAAATTGCGCCGCTACAGGCTTCGTGTTTTGCCTCACACTACGGCGAATAAATTCGACGCTACCCCCTTCATTCCTTCATTCTTTAATTTTTTAATTTCTGCTACTGCCTCAAACTTCGGCGAATAAATTGCGCCGCTACGGATTTCCCCCTTTTATTCAGACCTTTGTGCCATTGAAGCTGATATTTCCTTTTTCATCCCGCTATTTGTTTGGCAAAAAGTCTACTCAGGCTATCAACATCATTTCAGGGGTGTCGATTGCCGGTATTGGTGTGGGAACTGCCGCATTGATCCTGGTCATGTCTGTATTAAATGGTTTTGAGGACCTGATCAAGGGCTTGTTTAATTCATTCAACGCCGACCTGAAAATTACGCTGGAGCAGGGTAAATCCTTTGAATACCACGATTCTGTCTTTCAGGGTTTGATGGAGGTTCAAAATATCCGATCGGTGTCCTCTTACCTGGAAGAAACTGCTTTACTCGAGTATAAAGAAATCAAGGATTTTGCCACTTTAAAGGGCGTAGATACCCATTTTTATTACCAGACCAACCTGGTGGATAAAATAGAACAAGGTGAGTTTGCACTCAGGTCACCTCAGGGTTTTCAGGCTATCGTCGGCCAGGGGATCCGAAATAAATTAGCGATCAGTATAGATGATCCTTTTGCCAACCTGTCCATATTCATGCCCAATCCTCAAGGCGGGCTGATGAACCCATTTAAAAAAAGATCGGTGAGGCCTGCAGGTATATTCAGTATCCAACAGGATTATGACAATCGATATGTATTCGTGGACCTGGAATTTATGCAGGAACTGGTCGGTAAAGGTGGGAACATCACGGGGTATGAGATCCAACTGGATCAATATGATCTTAAAAAACAGACGATCCGTGAAATCAAAAAAATTCTCGGACCGGGTTTCCTGGTCCAGGACCGGTACCAACAGGATGCCGCTTTTTACAAACTGATGAAGATAGAAAAATGGGTTTCCTATGCTATCCTGAGCTTTGTCCTGATCCTCGTGGCTTTTAATATTGTTGGTGCGTTGTGGATGATCGTCCTTGAAAAGAAAAAAGACATCATGGTACTCAAATCCATGGGGATGAAGGATCCTACGGTATCGGGAATATTTGTGGCAACCGGACTATGGATTACCGGACTGGGCATCATCCTGGGTTTTATAGTTTCCGTTGTATTCTATTTTCTGCAATTAGAATTTGGACTGGTGCCAATTCCGGAAGGATTTTTAGTGGACCGGTATCCTTTAAATTTAAGGGTATTCGATTTTATAATTGTGGGTATTACGGTAATTGGGATTGGATTCGCAGCATCGGTTTTGCCGGCAAAAAAAGCCGCCCGCCTCAACGAACCTATCCGATATGAATAAAAAAAGATTGCCAAAGCCTCATTTACTCTGACAATCCAATTATAGGTATTGATGAAAGGGTATTTTTGAATTAAGCGTGATCACCCTCACCTTAGTATAGTGTCTCCGCCTGCTGGAAAGTCACCCCCGAAATCAAGAAATCTTAAACTATTTGTACATACTTGATCCGAGCAGATAGTTATAAACAGGTTCAGGGACCAGGTATTGAATATTAAACCCTTTACGGATGCTATCCCTGATGTACGTGGCTGAAATATCCAGCAAAGGTGCCTCCACCAGGCGGACATGAGGATGGTCCTTGAATTGACCGAGTTCGTATAACGGCCTTTTGTAGATATAAACCCAATACAGCTCCAGCAATTTTTCATAATTTTTCCATTTATGGAGGGTATTGAGATTATCACCACCCATGATCAGGATAAAGTCGTGCTCCTGGTGTTTTTCCCTCAGGTAGGTCAGGGTGTCAATGGTATACGATGGTTTGGGTAATGAAAATTCAACCGGGGAAGCCCGCAACCTGGGATTATCGGCTATGGCCAGACGGACCAAATGAAGCCTGTCGTAATCATTGGCCAGGGTAGAAGCGGGTTTTAAAGGATTTAAAGGGGATACTACAAACCATACCTGATCCAGATCTGTCCGGTGGGCCATATAATTTGCAATGATCATATGCCCGGTATGAACCGGATTGAAGGAACCGAAGAAGAGCCCTATTTTCAACTTCTCACGGGTATAGACACGCTTAATGTGCCTGATTGATCAGGACCGGCATGATCAGCATGATCAGGTCTTGTCCTTTCTGTTCTTCGGCCGGGGTAACTATTCCAGCCCGGTTGGGGGTCGACATCCAGATAGACACCTCGTCGGTGCTCATCACACTCAGCATTTCAATCAGGAATTTACCGTTAAATGCAATGGACATCGGACTGCCCTTAAACGTACAGGCCAGTTGTTCGGTAGCTTCATTGGAAAAATCAAGGTCCTGAGAGGATATGGTAAGACTGCCTTCATCCACATGCAGGGCTACCTGATTGGTGGTTTTATTGGCATAGATTGCAATGCGTCTCAGGGATTGAAGCAACTGGGCCCTGTTTACCGTGAGTACATTGGGGTTGTCGATCGGTATTACCGAGTTATAGTCCGGGTATTTGGCATCGATCAACCGGCAGGCCAGCAGGGTATTTCCGAAAGCAAAAAACGCATTGGATTTATTAAAAGAGATCTCTACTTCAGTATCCGGAGGCAGTACATTTTTAAGGAGGGCACAAGTTTTTTTGGGTAAAATAAACTGAGTAGCCACATCATTGGATATGCCTTGAAAGATAAATTTTACCAGTTTATGCGCATCCGTTGAAACAAAGACAATTTTGTTGAAATCCAATTGTACCAATATACCAGTCATAGCCAGCCTCAATTCATCACCGCTGGTGGCGAATAAGGTCTTGTTGAATGCCTCATGTAGGATACCCGAACTGACTTTGACCGTATCATTAGCTGAGGTTGATGGGAAACTGGGGAAATCACCGGGGTTTTCACCTGCCAGGCGGTAACGTCCATAACTCGAAGTAATTTCAATACTATTGTTAGTCGGGTCGACCGAAAATGAAACCGGTTGTTCTGGCAATGATTTGAGTGTATCCATGAGGATTTTAGCGGGAATGGCGATCGAGCCATTTTGATCTGATTTGATTTCCATCTCTGTTTTCACCGAAGTTTCCAGGTCCGTAGCGGCAATGGTGAGTATCTTGTCTTTAACCTGAAATAAAAAATCCTCGAGAATCGGGAGGACGGAGTTGGTACCGATTGCACCGGAGGCAATCTGGATGTGTTTGAGCAATTCGGCAGAGGATACACTAAATTTCATTGGAGGAGCTAATTTTAAAATTTCGGTGCAAAAATAAGTAATCCCGAGTGCATTATCCGAACCAATACGGATAATTGGGCTCCGCGAATTGTCCGTTTCCGTGATTTTCCTGATTTAAGGGCCAATTCACGCCACCTGGGATGTGCTGGTTTTAGCTCAGGATTTTCTCCAACATAAAACCGAAAATCTCAGTATAAAGGTCATTTTCAAATTGGCTATGAAAATGTACGAAAATGTACGAAAAAAGCCAAAAGAGGTAAACAATCCCACTTCCATTCATATTATCCTATTTTTGTCCCGATTATTCATGGCCCTTTTACCTCGCAGACACGCTTACACCTCTCCCCTTCCGGAAATCTATAAAATCGATTTACCCAATGGAGCTGAGTTTTATCCGATCCGAAGGGGTAATGTAAAGGCATTAAAGCTGGAGTTGAGTTTCGCAGCGGGCAGGCCTTTTGAAGAAAAGATAGGGTTAGCCACTGCAACGTTGCAGTTATTCAAAGGAGGCACCCAGCGCAAATCGGCTACCCGGCTTGCTGACGGTTTTGATTACTGGGGGTCATCGGTCAACCTCGACTTTTATATTGATACCTGCGGGATAAAACTTTTTGCACTCGAAAAATACCTTCCCCAAACCTTGTCTCTCCTGGTAGATATGCTCACCGCTCCGCGATTTCCAAAGTCGGAATTGAATCTGTATAAACGGCAGCAGAAAGAAAAATTGCGCAGCGATCAGTCCCGGGGTGATGTAGTGGCATATCGGCATTTTACGGAAAACCTCTTTGGGACCCAACATCCCTATGGATACAATAGTACACCGGAAACCATAGACCAGATTACCCGGGATGACTTGTTTAGCCATTACCGTAAAAATTATTCCATGACGGGTTGCCGGATCTTTCTATCCGGTAATTTTTCTGATCAAACCCAGGAGCTGATCGCAGAAGCATTGGGTTCCATGATACTTGCTCCATCGAAACCGGTTCCTAAGATTTTAATTGAATCCGCTCCCGCTCCCTCTAAACAAAAGATCACCTTAGAAGCTTCTGTTCAATCTTCCATTCGCCTGGGTAGAAGGATGTTTAAACGGGACCATCCGGACTTTGAACCTATGTTTATGTTAAATACCCTGCTTGGAGGATATTATGGGTCCCGTTTGATGCAAAACCTACGGGAGAAAAAAGGGCTCACCTACCATATTTATTCCAGCCTGGATACTTTTCTTTTCGGTGGTTATTTCCTTATTTCCACTGAGGTGGATAAATCCCGGAGTGAACTGGCCCTCAACCAGATTAAAAAAGAGATCAAACGCCTCCAGGAACAACCCGTTCCGGCCCGGGAACTTGAAACCGTAAAACATTATCTCAAAGGAAGTTTCCTCAATTATTTTGAAAATGCCTTCGCCTATTCAGAATTGGTGAGGGCATTATCCCTCGAAGGCGGGATAGATACCTTTAAAAAATTACTTGTCGGACTGGAAAATGTCGATTCAAGCGCCATTTTAGACCTGGCAAACAAATATTTTCAGGAAAAAGACCTTACCCTGGTCATGATCTCGTAAATTGGGTAAAACTTTGAAAATAAATTTATTATCTCCGGCTGGAATTCTAATATATTTGCTTCCTTTGCGTTTCAATCCTGTGAATTAATAAATGTTAAAATTTTAGGCAAAGTTTTTGCTTTTTAAGTTAATTATCGGGAGAAGATATAGGAATGAAATGGTTTAACTTTTTTTCACAGGAGTTGGCGATTGACCTCGGGACTGCCAATACCCTGATTATGCAAAACGATCAGATAGTGATCGATGAGCCTTCTATTGTTGCAATTAACCGAAAAACGGGAGAAACTATTGCAGTTGGGTCCAGAGCCATGCAAATGCATGAAAAAACCCACGAAAACATCAAAACAATCCGGCCGTTGAAAGATGGGGTGATCGCTGATTTTCAGGCAGCAGAGAAACTGATCGAGGGATTGATCAATATGATCGGCACCAAACGGAGCTTTTTTACCCATCTCAAAATGGTGATCTGCATTCCTTCCGGAATCACTGAGGTGGAGAAAAGGGCGGTATTTGACTCTGCAGACCACGTCGATTCCAAAGAAACTTATCTCATCCATGAGCCTATGGCCGCGGCTTTGGGTATCGGACTGGATGTAGAAGAACCGGTTGGTCATATCATTATCGATATCGGCGGGGGCACTACCGAAATCGCGGTTATCGCGATGTCCGGTATAGTCACCGATCAATCCATCCGTACTGCCGGGGACGAATTTAATTATGATATTATGGAATACATGAAACGTGCCCACAATATCCTCATTGGCGAAAGAACCGCCGAACAATTAAAAATAAACGTCGGTTCGGCTTTGAAACAACTCGAAAATGCGCCCGATGATTACCCGGTCAATGGAAGAGACCTGATGACCGGAATTCCCAAACAAATCACTATCGGCCATACCGAGATTGCCACCGCATTGGATAAATCGATCGCCAAGATTGAAGATGCCATCCTCAAAGCGCTGGAATCCACACCTCCCGAATTGGCAGCAGATATATACAAAAACGGACTTTATCTTACTGGTGGCGGGGCTTTGCTCCGGGGACTGGATAAGCGGATATCCGCAAAAACAAAATTAGCTGTCCGGGTAGTGGATGATCCGCTGAGGGCCGTAGTTCGCGGCACTGGCTTGGCTTTAAAAAATTCAGACCGTTATTCTTTTTTGATTGACCGGAAAAGTGTCTGATCTTTGAGGCCGGAATATGCAAAACCTGTTTGCTTTTTTTTACCGGTACGCTTTCGTTTTTTTGTTTCTGATCTTCGAATTCATCAGTATCAGATTTATTGTCAGCAGAAATGCTAATCAGCGGGAAATTTTTCTAAATTCTTCCAGTATCATCAGCGGTGGTTTATTTGATCGGGCCAGCCGGATAAAAAAATATTTTGGACTCCAGGAGGTCAACCTACAACTTGCGGAAGAAAATGCCTCGCTGAAAGCGAAAATCGATAACCTGCGGTCTCATACCCCCGATGCCCTGGACAGCATAAGAGATACGGTCTACCGTCAACGCTTTGTACTCCACCCTGCCCAGGTCATCAACAATTCGGTGGAACTTAGAAACAATATGATGACTATCGATAAAGGCAGCGCCGACGGGGTGTTTAAGTATGCTACCGTAATCGAACCACTCGGAATTGTCGGATTTGTGACCCATGCCGGTAACCACTATTCCTCCGTAATGTCTATTCTAAATTCGAATTCCAGGGTGAGCGCCATGATTAAAAGGACCATGACCCGTGGCAACCTCGTGTGGACAGGGACCTCTCCAACAATTTTAAATGTGGAAGCCATACCCAAACATGCAGATGTCAAGGTAGGTGATACGCTGGTGACGAGTAGTTTTTCGCACTTCCCCATCGGCCACCCCATCGGAGAGATTGTCAATGCCTTAGTCGAGCCCGGTGAAAATTTTTATATTATTGAAGTCAGGTTGTTTAATGACCTGTCCAGGACCAATTTTGTATATGTGGTGAATGACCTGCATAAAAATGAAATTGACAGTTTGACCACTCTAAATAACCTGAAATGAACTCAATCTGGTTTAGAAATGGTCTTCGTTTATTTTTTCTCTTCTGTTTTCAGGTACTGGTATTAAAACAAGTGCACCTCAACTGGGGTTCGTTCAACTTTATTTCGATTATGATCATTCCTCTTTGGATCATGCTGGTCCCGGTCCAATCGCCCAAATGGCTACTAGTCGTTGGAGGCTTTTTTATTGGATTGGGGGTGGATTGGTTTTATGATTCACCGGGTGTCCATGCCAGTGCAGCGACCTTTATCGCTTTCATCCGACCATTCATCTTAAAATATATTGAACCCAGGGGGGGGTATAACCGGGTGCCTATACCTAGTAAATTTCATCTGGGACTCAATTGGTTTGTGACCTACGCGAGCGTCATGCTCTTTGCTTATCTCTTTTTTTACTTTTCCATGGAAGTCTTTACTCCATCATTGATTGGCACCATATTGGTTAAAACTATATTCAGTTTTATCATGTCCATACTTTTGGTGCTTCTTTATATGTTTATATTTGATCCCAAATGAAGCACAATACCACCTTAATCATACAGGCTGCCATCTTGATTCTGGGAGGTTTGTTGCTTTTTCAGTCCTTTTATATCCAGTTTATGGACAAGGACATCAAAAACAAAGCTAAATATGCTGCCCTGGAGAAAGCGGTGAGTTATCCCGCGCGAGGCGCCATCTATGACCGTAAAGGAAATCTGATCGTGTACAATAATCCGGTGTATGATATCGAGGCGGTTTTCCGGAAAGTTGATAAAAATATGGATACGGCCCGGTTTTGCCGGTTGTTGGGGATTGATAAAACCACTTTTATCACCGAACTCAATAAAGACTGGTCCAATAAACAGTTTTCCAAAAGCAAACCATTTCCTTTTATCAAACGGGTGCCGGTCGATCAGTTTGCCGGATTCCAGGAAATGATGCACGAATTCCCTGGTTTTTCTGCCCAACTTCGTTATATCCGGGGTTATCCAAGGCCCATTGCCGCCCATGCCATGGGGTACATCAGCGAAGTAGACCCTGCCGAAATTGAAAAATCCGGAGGCCTGTATGAACGGGGTGATTACCGGGGATCCAATGGGATTGAAAGGGCTTACGAGTCCCAGCTTAAAGGGGTAAAAGGCTATAAATATTTATTAAAAGACAACCTCGGTGTCACGGTAGGCTCTTATCAGAATGGCGCTCTGGATTCGGTTGCCCAGAGTGGAGATGAATTAATGGTTTCCATCGACGCAGACCTTCAGGAATATGGCGAAAAACTGATGCAGAATAAACGGGGATCGGTAGTCGCGATCGAACCTTCTACCGGTGAAATACTCTGCCTCATCAGTGCCCCCACCTATGACCCTAATCTATTGACCGTAGACCGGGACCGGGGAAAATATTACACTGCCCTGGTACAAGACACCTTAAAACCGCTATTTGACCGGACCGTACAGGCCCAATATCCTCCCGGCTCTATTTTCAAAACGGTAGTTGCCCTGGCCGGAATGCAGATGGGGGTTATAGATCCCAACAAGGGTACCTATTGCCCCGGTACCTATACCCTGGGCAGGGTGTACAAATGCAGTCACGTCCACCACCAAATACCCAATGTCCAGGAAGCGATAGGGCATTCCTGCAATGTCTACTTTTATCAAAAAATCCAGGATATAATCAATAAATACGGCGCTGACAAACCTGCGAAAGGGTTGGATGAATTTGCCGGGTATATGACCCAGTTTGGACTTGGAAAAGTATTGGGACTGGATTATTTTAATGAGTTGACCGGCACTATTCCCACGGATGCTTATTACAAAAGGCATTATTACCGCTTATTCAGGGATTCTACCTGGAAGGCAGCTTATGAAATTTCAATAGGCATAGGACAGGGCGTTATCCAGTTGACCACAGCCCAGATGGCTAATTTGTGCGCTGGAATTGCCAACCGGGGATTTTGGTATACCCCTCACTTTTACAAAGGGGTGATCAAGGATCACAAACTTGTCCCTCAAAACAAATTTGCAGAAAAACATAAAATCAACATTGACGCTAAACATTTTGAAATCGTAATCGATGGTATGGAGCGCGCTGTATTGAGTGGTACCGCCAGAGTCGCTCAATTAAAAGGAATTGAAGTTTGTGGGAAGACGGGTACTGCTCAAAATCCTCATGGCGATGATCATTCTGTTTTCTGTGCATTCGCACCCAAGGTCAATCCTAAAATAGCCATTGCCGTGATCGTTGAAAATTCGGGTTTCGGCTCCACGTTCGCTGCTCCGGTTGCTTCTTTACTGATGGAAAAGTACATCAACGGGTATATAGATTCTTCCAGGTTGTGGCTGGAAAAAAGAACGTTAGAGCAGGACCTCATTCATAAAAACACGATAGCTGCGAAGCCCTGAACGGAAAAATTATGGAGATATCCTGTATAGTCGCTATGAATCCGGATTCGGTCATTGGGGCTAACGGTCAGATCCCCTGGTATCTGCCGGCCGACCTAAAATACTTCAGAAAAACAACAACACCCCATCATATTATTATGGGCAGGCAAACGTACGAAAGCATAGGGAAACCCTTGTCAAACCGCATCAATATCGTCATTACCCGAAATGCATATTATCTCAGCACCGGATGCCTCATTGCCCATTCCGTGGAGGAGGCTTTAAATATAGCAGCTGATCATGGTGAAACGGAAGCTTTTATAATCGGTGGTGCACAACTCTACCAATCGACTGTCGATCTATGGGATAGGTTGTACCTCACGACGGTTGAATGTAAGGTTGACGGAGCGGATGCTTATTTCCCACGAGTGGACCGGAATAAATGGGAACTCATTTCATCCGAGTCTTTTCTTCCGGATGAAAAAAATAAGATGCCTTACCGGTTTGAAGTATTTAATAAAAAACCAGCTTAGTTTTTCTTCAGGTTATTAACTTTTATCTTAGCCTCTTCGACTTTTCCGGCCTGGGCTTCAATGGCGGACTGTTGGTTTTTTTGGTCCTCTTCGTTTTTCATAATACTGTTTTCGGCGTCTTTGATCTTCTGGTTACTTTTTTCAATCTCTTTATGATAATCTTCGTTGTCCTTCTTAAGTTTTTTCATATCCGAGTCCAATTTCTTCAGGTCTTTTTCGACCAGGGCCAATTCATCTTCTGCCTGCCTGATCTTCACCGTTTCTGCAAACCGTTCAAGCAGTTTTCCAGCTTCAGTAAATTCCGTTGGATAGGTATTGGAATTGATATATCCTGAACCCAGATCAACCCACATATTGATAATGGCTTTATTTCCGGAGGATTCGACTTTGGAATAGATATCGATAGGGGCGCCATTGGCAATGCTGGCAACTTTCGCATCATCACTAAACCATTCATTGGTTTTCCTATCTTTTTTGGTTTTACCCTTAAAATCTTTGATAAAATCTTTATAGACTTCTTCAGCATAATCAGCGGAAACATCAGGAATTTCCAAGGTAAGGGTGCTTTGCTGGCCTTTGCTCATGACCTTCGAAGCTTCCATAACCTGGCTGTTGGCAGAAAGAGCGAATGATAATATAACGGATAAGAGTGTTATTGATTTTTTCATTTTCTCAATATAATTTGTATTAATA
>Ga0163150_10005118_pt1 | contig 17048 bp, 14 predicted proteins | sample OliLakLV19P2IB_FD_148628 | JGI IMG/M metagenome (GOLD analysis project Ga0163150, IMG submission 148628) | Freshwater microbial mat bacterial communities from Lake Vanda, McMurdo Dry Valleys, Antarctica - Oligotrophic Lake LV.19.P2.IB | ecosystem: Environmental > Aquatic > Freshwater > Lake >...
GGATGGCTCCGATGCGCCAAAGCCGCTCGGCAACCCGCCGGACTGATCGTCTGGTGGGTTGTTTTTCTTCAACTTTGGACATCGGAGTGATGCCTCAAAAATCCAATGCGAAACGGATGTCCGTTGAAACTTCGGTTTTCTATTCGTAACGATAAATAGTCAATTTTGACCCACAAATTCTGCGGAAGAGCCCAAACTTAATCATGAAAACCTTCCACCACTTCCTGCTCATCCTCTGCGTCCTTCGTGCCTCAGTGGTTCCAATCCACGCCGCCGATCGCCCCAACATTCTTTTCCTCTTCGCCGATGATCAACGCTACGATACGCTGAGTTGCGCCGGTCACGCAATCGTGCGGACCCCGACGATTGATCGCCTCGCAGCGGATGGTGTTCGCTTTAGCAACGCTCACGTCACTACGTCCGTTTGTTGGGTGAGCCGCACAGTCATTCTCACCGGTCAGTGGGCTCGAACGCATGGAACACCTGAATCCATGCCTAGGGTAAAGCCAGAGTCTTTAACGACAATGTTTCCAGAAATGTTACGTCAGGCGGGCTATCGCACCGGACACTACGGCAAGTGGCACATGCGAAGCCCACCCGGCTTCACGCCCGAGCAACACTATGACGAATACGAAGCCATCGGTCGCAATCCTTATTTCAAGACGATGCCCGACGGCTCGAAGCGACATGAAACCGACATCGTGTGTGACAAAGGCATCGAGTTCATCAAATCGCAGCCCAAAGATAAACCTTTTTGCCTGAACCTGTGGTTCAACGCCGCTCATGCCGAGGACAACGATCATCGCCCCGGCATAGGCTTGTATCCGTGGCCGCCGTCGGTCGATGGCATGTATGAAGATCGTAGTATCCCGCCGCCGCGTCTTGATGATGCGGCTATCTTTGACGCTCATCCACAGTTCCTCAAAGACAGCATCAACCGCCAGCGCTTTTTCTGGGGCTACGACACGCCCGAGAAGTATCAGACCAACGTGCGCGCCTACTACCGCATGATCAGCGGCATCGACAATGCCATCGCACGGGTGATCGCCGCGCTGAAAGAAGCGGGCCTCGCCGATAACACCATCATCGTCTATACCGCCGACAACGGTTACTACCTCGGCGATCGCGGTTTTCAGGGCAAATGGTCGCACTATGAGGAATCGCTGCGCGTGCCCATGGTCATTTACGATCCACGCCTGCCAAAAGTACAACGCGGCCGAGTTCGCGATGAACTCGTGCTCAACGTCGACCTCACTCCGACTTTCCTCGACTGGGCCGGCGTCAAACGTCCTGCTGCCTATGAAGGTCGCAGCCTCTCCACGCTCCTCGAAGGCAATGGCGACGACAAGCCCTGGCGCACTCATTTCTTTTGCGAGCATGTCGATCTCGCGCCCACACTCACCTGGGAGGGCATTCGCGATCAGCGTTACGTTTATGCGCGCTACTTCGACCAAGAACCTGCCTACGAGTTTCTACACGATCTGGAAACCGACCGAGATGAACTCAAAAACCTCGCCACTGATCCCCTCCACGTCGAGACCTTAAAAAAAATGCGCGCACTCTGCAATACGGAAATGAATGCCCGAGGAGGTGCATTACTGGCCATGGATCAGCGCGGAGTCAAAGAGGCCGCCCAGCGCAAAGGGAAGAAGAGCAAAGCGAAAGCCGAGAACTAACTACTCGATTCCTATTTCTTTATCCTTTCGCGATTGTTCGGAATCGTCAGTCCGGGTTCTTCGAATTCCTGGATCGGAAACTTCGCGCGCAACTTTTCGCTCATCGTCGCAATCATTTTCTCGTGCTCGGGCTTGTCCGCGACGTCGAGGTCGTTCTGCAAGTCGTCGACGATGTTGTAGAGTTCGCGCTCAGTAGGCGCGCCAGGCTTGGTCCACTCGACATAACGCCACTTGTCCGTCCGCATCGTTACGCCGAGGTAACCGCTCTTAGGATACCAACTGAACGCGGCATCGTTCACGGTCGCCTTCGCGTTATCGAGCACAGGCCTAAGGCTTCGGCCTTGGAAGCCGCTGTTCGGAGGCAGGCTGCAGAGGTCGATGAGCGTTGGCGCGAGGTCCACGGATTGCGCAAGGGCGGCGGTCTTTTGTCCGGCAGTTTTTTGGGCGGGTGAGGCGATGATGAGGCAATTGCGTGTGGCGCCCTCGTAGTTGTTGTGCTTGGCGCCCCACCAGGTGTGCTCGCCCATGTAATAGCCGTGGTCGGACCAGAACACGACGACGGTATTCTTCGCCAGGCCGGTCTCATCAAGCGCAGCCATCAAGCGACCTACTTGCGCGTCGACGTAGCTGATTGCGGCCACATAGCCCTGGAGACAGCCGCGTTTAAAATCAATCGGCAGCTTGTCGCCGCTCACCTGCGGCACGTCCTTATACCAGTAGAAGTCCGTGCCGCTCGTGGCCGCAAACTCTGGCGCGTTCTTGGGCAGAAACTCGTTATTAGCCAGCGGCAATTTGGCGGGGTCGTAGAGATCGAAATACTTCTTCGGCGCTATCCACGGCACATGGGGATTGGCGAAGCCGACGGCGAGGAAGAAGGGCTGGCCGGGATTCTTCGCGTGCTCGCGCAGTTGCTCGATGGCGTTCTTGGCGGTGTCGCCGTCCAACAGATCGTCGTCCACGCAATCCACCGCCTCGAACGGTGGGATGGCCGAGTTGCGTCCGCCAATACCTCTCTGCGGAATCTCGACGCCCTTGGTCTTCGCGTCGGCGATATGCTTCGCGACTGCCGCCTTCGTCGCTTCGCTGGTGCGAGGCTGTTTGCTGTGCCAGGCCGGAATGGTCCACGAAGCGTCGTCGTCGATGCCCACATGGTAAATCTTCCCGAGGCTGCGCGTGTGGTAGCCGTTGTTTTTGAAATGCTGCGGCATCGTGGTGATGTCCGGCATTGTGGTCCGCAGCGTGCGGCCAATCTCGAAAATGCCGGTGGTAGCCGGGTAACGTCCGCTCAACATTGAGATGCGTGAGGGCGAACACAGTGCCTGCTGGACATAGCTGCGCTCGAAGAGCATGCCCCGCTTTGCGAGCGCGTCGAGGTTCGGTGACTGAACGACGGGGTCGCCGTAGCAGCCGAGCTGCGGGCGCATGTCGTCAGAAGCGATGAAGAGGACGTTGGGTTTCTCCGCAGCGGAGGCGGAGGAGGCGCAGAACGCCAGGACCAGCAAGAGTGGTAGTTTCATGAAAATCGGATGTTGTGTGGTCATTTTGTTTTCACTATCTTTTTCTTCTTCGGCACTTTCGGAATGCCAGTGTCATTGGGATAATTGTCGGCGGACACCCATTCGCCCACTCCAACTATTTCGGAAAAGTCGGCTTCGGCAGCAGTTGACCGGAATTGCCTCGTAAAGAAAATACCAGTTGCTGAAGTGGTTACTTAACCATACCGGCGGCGCGCACGCCTTTTCCTTCGCGTTTGAGGACAGTGTCTCCAAGTTCATCTCGGCATTGCTCGGCCAATACAAGTAAGCGATTCACGACGTCTGGATTTTTCGCCGCAACGTTTTGCGTTTCCGTCACGTCGTTTCCCAAGTCGTAAAGCTCAGGATTTGCAATGTCTTGCGGCTGATACTTGGCAGGAATCCCGTCGCGCCCTGGCGGGTCGCCCCCCAGTGAGCGATAGCGATGCGGCAAGATGAGTTTCCACGGCCCACTCCGTACAGATTCCAATCCCGCACCCGTCCAACCTCCGAAAGGTACACCATAAAAAAAATATGCTTCGTGCGGATTCTTCGCGCCCGGTTGCATCGTGAGAAGCGGCCAGATATCGAGCCCATCAATTTTATGCTCCGGCAATTTCGCATCGACGAGGTTTGCGAGCGTCGGCAATAGGTCGATGGTCATCGCCAGTTCATCGCTGACTTTACCCGCCGGAATATGATCGAGCCAGCGCGCAACGAACGGCACGCGCGTCCCACCTTCCCACGAAGTCGTCTTTCCTTCACGCAATGGTGTCGCTGAGCCGCCGTGATTACCATAACAAAGCCACGGGCCATTGTCGGAGAAGAACATGACGAGCGTATCGCGTTCAATGCGATGCTTTTCCAGCGCCGCCATAATCTCACCGACACTTGAATCGATCTCCTGGACCGCATCGCCGTAAAGGCCGCGTTCGCTTTTGCCACGAAATTTATCGCTGACCGCCAATGGAACGTGCGGCATAGTGTGTGCAAAATAGAGGAAGAACGGTCGATCTTTATTGCGGTCGATGAACCTCAATGCCCGCTCGGTGTACATGCCAGTGAGCTTCTCCATGTCAGAGAGGGTGAGCGCTGGATTGACAACACGCAGTCCGTCCATGAGTGGCAGAGGCGGAAAGACTCCCGGCTTCTCCGGGTGATATGGCCATTGATCATTCGAATAAGGGAGTCCTAGATACTCATCAAAACCACGATTGGTCGGCAAAAATTCAGCCGGCGTTCCGAGATGCCACTTACCGACCATCCCGGTTGCGTAACCTTTCTGCTTCATCATCTGCGCCAGCGTCAATTCGTTCGCGTGGAGACCAATCTTGTCCCACGGTTCGACCGCACCGGTGAGACCGACGCGGTTCGGATAGCAACCCGTCATGAGCGCGGCGCGCGAAGCGGAACAAACAGCCTGTGCGACATGAAAATCGGTGAAGCGAACTCCTTCGCGAGCGAGCTGATCGAGATTCGGTGTCGAGAAGCCCTTTGCTCCAAACACGCCGACGTCGGAATAACCAAGGTCGTCGGCAAGAATGATGATGACATTCGGCGGACGCTCATCGGCCAATGCTCCCACGACCGACCAGTAGAAAACAACACATGCGACAAATATTCGCGTCCAGTATGTAAGACAGATTGCGTTCATAGTATTTGGAAAAAAAGTTCGGTGACGAGTAGCCATTGTGAATCGCGACGACATCCATCGTATCATGAAAGTCACTCTTGCGTTCGTCGAAGAAATAGATGGGCTGGTAGCTTGACGAGCATTGGAAGAGGCCAACTTGGGGGCTGGCCTCGCCCAAATTCTTGGGATCAAAAGGTTTGAAAGAATTTAAACGTCTTTCAAAGGTCGTTTTTTCTTTGATCGAATCTAAACAGAAATATACGCAAGTATTAATCTCGCACGGTCATTTGGTCGGCGGATTTTCGTAGCTGACATACGCAAATCGCTTGCTGTCGGGGGACCAACTGTTGACGTTAATCGTTCCTTGACCGCCGTTGAAGCCGATGATGTCAGCTTGCTCGCTTCCATCAGGACGCATTCGACGGAGAATGACATCTTTATTCGCAGGATGTTTCAAAGTGCCGGGCGGAAAGCTGATATAGACAATCCATTTGTTGTCCGGCGAGATATGCGGGAACCAGTTCACGCGATCGTCATGCGTTAGCTGCTCGATGCCGGTGCCATCGGACTTCATGCGACAACACTGAGCATGACCGGGGACTTTGGCGTTGAGCTCTGAATTGAAGTAAATCCATTTTCCGTCAGGAGAATACTCGGGGCCGTCATCGGGCGCTTCGGTATCGGTGAGGCGTCGGTCAGGGCCACCGGCAGTCGGTATGGTGTAGAGATCCAGTCGACCCCACGGATCATCACCCACCGCTTGAACGCCGACATAAGCCAGTGTCTTATCATCGGGTGAGACTCCGTGCAGAAAATACTTGAATGACGTATTGGCTGGATGTTCGTTCGAGACGCATCCCGGCGTTGGTCTCGCAAACGAGTCGGTAATCGGAACCGTCGATGTTGATAGTCATCACCTTTGCGATCTGACCGAGTTGATTCTTGCTTTGACTGAACCCCGCTCTCGTGATCGCGACATTGTCAAATGGAACCGTGCAAAGCGTCTCTTTTTGATGCGATGAAGCGACCAGTCCAATGAAAATCATCTCCGGTAACTTGAGCATCGTCGTTCCGGTTTGCGTCCAAGTTTTACCGTCTGGAGATTCATAGCCAGTGATCTTCTCGCCTTTCCGTTCCAACTTCAACCAATACGGCATCATTGCTTTATTCAAATCCGTTCGCTGTACTATCGTAACTTCGTCCGATTCCGCTCGCACAAGAAACTGAGTCCCGTCGGTCGGCGTGTCGATCATCGTGGCATGTCGTGAACCAGCAGCTAGCGACTCGCGAACGGCTAAGCCTCCTTTCGAATGGCCACTCAGTTCCACCGATAGCACACGCGCGACAATCGTGCCGTCGCCTTGAAGCTTCTGCCAAGCAAAATGGCAGCCGTCACTTTTCCCCCAAATATCGAGCGTACCCTTGAGCGTAAAAACACCGGCTGCTTCGCTGGCGCTACCGGCCACGGTAACCGCACCGATATCTTGGTGTTGCCAAGGACCCGGAAGTGACGGCGCCTCCGCTGCGTCAAGATGATTCACGAATGACAGAACGACCAATGCAACGGAGACGATATATGTTTTCATCTGAATGAGTCTACCGAGTATCAGGCAATCTGTCTAACTTTGACCATCGCATTTCAAAATTCCAACGTGGCGAGGGCTCTCTTATGCGGAAACCGCTGCCATGCTTGAAATGTACGGCATTCGTGAAAATCGCGATGCTTGGCCAAGCGACATCAACGCTGATGAAGAGACGGATCGTTTCGGTCGACGATGCTTGATGGCTCGACGACTTTTAGAGCGCGCTTCGGCTTGAGAGCCCACTCTTGATTTCCGACCAAACGCTGCTCAAGATCGCGAACTGCCCAAAAGTATTGAACCCATCGTTCGTGGTCGGGAGCGCTCACCTTCGACTGCAACGCCTTTGGCGGCACGAGTACTGCGTCGAGCGCGCTGCGCCAACGATATCCGCTGGTGAAGGCAATGGGCCAAGCGCCTCGACCTGCACCCTCGGTTTGGGCTTTTGCTCCCAAACTTCCGCATTCTTTAAACGTTCTTGCACAGCCTGTAGAGCCGAAAAATACTGATCGAGCAGTTCGCGATCGGCAACGCTTGCTTTTCGCTGAAGCGATTCTGTTTCATCGCGAATCGAATCGAGGACACTATGCCCTTCTTGAAGCCGTTACGAGGCCTACGTAGCAAAGCTCATGTCACGGCAAATTCGATAACCAATGCATGATATTGACACCCCATTGTCGATTATCGCACTCCGAGTAGTTCATGCCCATCGCTTGTTGCCCTGGTCCAGCTCGCTGCGATGTAAGCTGGATTTTCTACGCTCGTTTTAAAGTTCGGATCGGGAACCTGCTGACTCCATGCAAGACCAATCAACGGAAAGAAAATTGCGAGCGCCGTATATACGAACGAGTTAAGTGGCATTTTATTACGCTGAAAACCTTTCAATGAGATCTCGTGCTTCGCAAGCTAAAGCAATGATTTGACAAAGGGCGAGAAACAAGGTCCTTAATCGTAGTCGAATAGGCACCGATTCCGACGCTTGCCAGCGACAATCGCATCAATGCCTATTTTTCCATGGAGTCTATGGTAGCAATTTGCAGAACCTGATGGAAGAAAAAGGCTTTTAGTCGCGGAAATACACGGTGCAGTCGAGTCCTTGCCTCAGCCGTGGAAACGTTTGAGCAGGGAAAATGGTACCGACTGTTTTTAGAGTGCGTGGGTGACGATGCCGTGGTACACGTCGAGGGCAAGAAAGCATTGAGAGCAACAAGCAAGGATTTCCACGTCAAGAAACCAGGCATCGAGTTCCGTGTGCTCGGTCGCAACCGCACGGAGGTCAGCTTCGACAATCTTCGCGTGTGGGAATTACAGCCGACAGCGATCACTAAGACGGCGCCGATCGCAGGCCAACGCATTTTCATTTGCGGCCACATTTTCACGTGCCTATCGAAGGCCCGCTGCAAGAGGTGGCAGAGTTGGCTGGCATCGCTGACCAGAAGCTTACGACTGCTCGCAGGTTGAACGCCGTCGCTTCTGTTCCACCGGAAAAAATTTCCACGTTTCTGATCCCAAAGCAATCAGCGGCAACTTGTGCCCAGATTTGCGATAAATGACTCCGTCGTGAGTTGTGGGTGCAAATAAAGGTTAGCTTGGCCGGCAATGACTTGGCGATGCGTTCTCGCACATACTGTGCTACCTTCTCCAAGTCGGACTTTCGGTCAGGTGGAATCGAAGGAAACTCTTCAATCCTAGCGATCAAGTATTCTTTTAGAACTGGATAGAATTGTACTCCAAAATCGCTGGCTGCCGTCATAGTCATTGTGCTTCGTTGGACATCTGTAGGAATGGAAAGGTTTCGTTACGCAAGGATATTCGCTACTTGTGAACCCATCAAAGTGATTAACTCGCAATAGCTTTGAGCCCGGTTATTATGAACTCTTTCTTCGGAGAACTCCATTCAATACAGTACCCGCTGATACCGTATTGAACACCGTTCCATACTTTTTGACATTCTTGTGCAGCAACTCAAGGCGAGAGTCGGATTCGTCGGTATCGACTTCCGCCACGACTTCGCCTGTTTCAACGCGGTGCTCACGTACCGGAACAGCAGCGAAATACCAATAGGCAACTGCTGCGGCAACTGCCAGCAGCCCTGTGCCTTGCAAGACTCGCCAAATCCAGGCTTTAGTTGTTTCCCAGTTGATGCTCATCTTGTGATGGGTTCTATTTCGCGATCGACAGATCGGTATTTTTCAAAAGATGTTCGAGTCCGATTTTTCCGACTGGCGGGTCAATCTGCCACGGAATGATCACCGCACGATGCGACTGCTTTTCCATGACTTCACGAATGTAGGATTGTTCGTGCAGTTGGCGTTCTTGCAACAGTGGATCGGAAATTGATAGTGGCGACAAAGATTGATTGATGACCCATGCGTACGGCTCGATCTCGGCTCGACGCAGGTCTCGTTGTAACGACGCCGCTTCGTGCACAGGAGTCGCTTCCGGAAGGGTAACGATTAAGACCCTAGTAAAATCCGCATCGCGAAGCCTCGGTAATAATTGTTCTACGGATTCAGGCATTTGATTCGATTGGCGGGTGACTTCACGGTGATAAGCTAAGGCTGAATCAAGAAGCAATACAGTGTGTCCCGTTGGTGCCGTATCGAGCACCACAAAACCGTCGCTGCCCTGAGCAACCGCATCCGCAAAAGCGCGAAAGACCGCGATCTCTTCGGTGCAAGGCGAACGCAAGTCTTCCGCAAGAAGCGACTTGCCTTGTTCATCAAGTCCGCCACCAGCGTTACTCATTACCTCAGCCGAGTACTTGGCGGTCTCCGCAACTGGATCGATTCGACTAACGGATAGATTCGCAAACGTTTCACCCGCAACTGCGGCCGCGATGTGAGCCGCTGGATCTGTCGTAGAAAGGTGGACGGTGAATCCTCTTTCTGCCAATGCGACGGCAACTGCAGCTGCGACTGTGGTTTTTCCAACACCTCCCTTGCCCATCGCAAGGATCACACCATGTTTCTTTTCGGCTAGTTCATCAATTAGTTCACCGAGAAGCGGTGGGAGCGTCAATAACGTCGATTCGATTGCTTCAACAGAAGCGATTGCCATGGCACTCTTTGACGTTGTCGCGGGGGAGCCTGAGCTTCGAAGCGCCTCGACGCCAAGGATTCCACCTCCCGTCAATGGAATGATTGTTCTTGGCAAATTCTCGAGCTCCTTAGGAATTGATTCCATCGCACTTTCGCCACGCCTCTGCATCGCCAACGCATACGGATCACGTGTATCGCTTGCTTGAAAGACTCCATTAACAACGAGATGCTGATTCTCCACCCCAAGACCTGCGAGCTCGTTGCTCGTCCGAGCCGCTTCACGCAAGGCTGTTCCTTCGGCACGAGCAACCAGAACAAGCGTCGTTACCTTGGGATCGCCGAGCGCTTTGACCGTGTCTTTGTAGAGCTTTTGTTGTGCTCGCAAACCTGCGAGTGGTCCGAGGCAAGAGGTGCCGGTCGTGTTCTTGTCCATGAAGCCAGCCCAAGCTGACGGCAATGTCAATAGTCGTAATGTGTGACCTGTTGGTGCCGTGTCAAAGATCACATGGTCAAATTCACTCGTGGCTGATGCATCACCTAAAAGTCTTGAAAACTCGTCGAACGCTGCGATCTCTAAGGTACACGAACCGGAGAATTGTTCTTCCATGCTTGCGACCGCCGCGGCAGGTAACTTGTCGCGATAGGGACCGATCATTCGCTCGCGATACTCTGCTGCGGACTTCTCTGGATCGAGATTCATCGCTGAGAGTCCCGGAACAGAAGGAACGACAGTTGGGTGATGCCCGAGCGGAGCGCCTAGAACTTCATCGAGATTGGACGCTGGGTCGGTCGACACAAGCAGAACTTTCTTGCCAGCATCCGCCAGCCGAACAGCTGCGGCGCATGCGACGGACGTTTTGCCGACCCCACCTTTGCCAGTGAAGAAAAGGTTGCGCGTTGTCTGTTCTAGGAATTTCATGAGATAGACTTTGATTTTGGAATCGAGAGAATTAGTGAATTTAGCAACAACCTGTTGATCCACATCATCCACCGGACTTTGCAACGGGTAGCAATTGCTTTGGAGCAGTTGTGTCAACCCAGCTCTACACATCGTCTATCGACGTTATGCTTCAGCGGAAATTGCGTCAAGTAGCGCATGAAGCCCTAATCAATGAAAATCTGCGCTGCAAAGTGCCAAGACATTTTAAAGATAATGCGCGAATTCTCGACACTTGGGTCAAAATATCTCGGTCGACATGGGCGTCGTGTGCAATGAGCTCTAACGGCTGTACACGATGACAAGTCAGTGACAGTGTATATACTGTATGCAGCCGCCAAGGTTGCGGTACCAATTGATGCGGCCGAGGTGACGATCAACCTGTTGCGTGACGATAAACCAGAACAATTCAAGCTTGCCGCCAGCCCAGACTCAGGTGATCAGAATGGCAAGTCAACTCGATTCACGCTTGCCGACGCCGAACCGGCAGGTCACATCGACGATGAGACAGCCAAACCTAAGCTGATGCTGACAATCAACGGCACACCGTATCGTGGCGAGATCAACTACGACCACGATCACGAGGGCCATGGTCATGCGCATTGAAGATTGAAGAATTGCAATCTGCTATCTTCAATCAACAATCGGAAATTGTTGAACAGCGTGCCCAACGGTCCTCGCGTTGCTGGAAAGAAAGAGTGATGAACAAAGAAAAACTCGAACTCAATTTGTTGCTGCCAAATGTGCCAGACGAAGCTGACTTGTGCGTTGACCGACTAGCCAAATTGCTTCAATCCAAAGTTGGGATCGACTCAGCACATCTCGTTAAATCGAAGGTCGGTCAGTCCAATCAGGTTTGTATTCATTACGATCCGAATCAGGTATCAACTGGCGAAGTTCGCGAACTTGCCAAGCGAGTGGGTGCCGAGTTGGACCAGAAATATGGCCATTGGATCGCAAAGACTCGCTCCATGCACGCGGGTCGTGCATCAGCAATCGAGTCTCGTTTGAGTCGCATCGATGGTGTGCTTGAAGCCGTGGTTTCGCCCGATGGCGCGGTACGGGTGGAATATGATCGCGAGCGGACCAACGACTCAGTAATCTCCGCTACTTTCGATCGTTGGACGCAAGCAGCGCCGAAACAAGCCGACGAACACGCGGATCACGATCTCGACGACCAAGGTCATGAAAACGATCATGACCATGCCGGTCACGATCACGCCCACGGAGGAATCTTTGGTCCGAAGACCGAGTTGATTTTCGCGAGCTTGTGCGGAGCGTTCTTACTGTTCGGATGGTTGGTGGAGACCTTCTTTGAGCCAACGCTTTGGATTCCTCTCGCGTTGTTCGTGCTTGCATATTTCTTTGGCGGCTACTTCACGATCAAGGAAGCGATCGAAAAGATTCGCGCCGGCAAGTTTGAGATTGACTTCCTGATGATCGTAGCCGCTGGCGGTGCGGCGGCGCTGGGAGCCTGGGCGGAAGGTGCGTTGCTACTGTTTCTGTTTAGCATTGGACATTCGCTCGAAGGCTACGCGATGGGGCGAGCCAAACGAGCGATCGACGCTTTGTCCGAACTAGCGCCGCGAACCGCGCGAGTTCGTCGCGATGGTCTAGAAACTGAATTGGCCGTTGAAAAGTTGATCGTCGGCGACATCGTGATCGTCAAGCCGGATGAACGAATAGCTGCGGATGGATTCGTCATCAAAGGTGAGTCGAGTGTCGACCAATCGCCGATTACTGGCGAAAGCATTCCTGTAGATAAGCAGCCTGTCGCGGACCGCGAGGCGGCTGCCGCCGAACCCGAATCCATTGCACCGGCAAATCGCGCATTCGCCGGGACGATTAATCAAGCTGGTGTACTCGAAATTCAAGTCACCAAGACGGCTGCCGAGAATACACTTGCTCGTGTCGTCACGATGGTCAACGACGCCGAAACGCGAGTTTCGCCGACACAAAGATTCACGAAGCGGTTCGAACGCTACTTCGTGCCGTCGGTCATTGCAGTCGTCGCGTTGCTACTTTTCGCACCGTTGGCTATCGACGAAACTTTTAACGAATCGTTCTACCGAGCAATGGCAGTCCTGGTCGCAGCCAGCCCTTGCGCACTCGCGATCGCAACGCCCAGTGCCGTCCTTAGCGGAGTAGCTCGCGCCGCGCGCGGCGGAGTCCTCATCAAAGGCGGCGGACCACTCGAAAGCCTCGGCAAATTAGACACGATCGCGTTTGACAAAACCGGAACGCTTACCGAGGGCAAACCACGCATGACCGATGTTCGCCCCGCTGAAGGAGTCGATGAACCGGAGCTATTGCGAATTGCAATCGCCGTCGAAGTCCTAAGCAAGCATCCACTTGCGAAAGCCATCGTCCGAGATGGGAAGTCAAAAGTCGAGCAGTTGAACGTTGAGAGTAAAGAGATTCCAGAAGCAACGAATTTAAAGAGTATCACGGGCCGTGGTATTCAAGCTGAAGTGGAAGGCAAGCTTGCTCACATCGGCAAGGACGATTTGTTTAGCGAGGTCGAAGGCGCCCCGTTGCCCGATTCCATTCGCCAAACGGTTGAGTCGCTCGAAGCCGAAGGCCGTACCACGATGATCGTCCGTCACGGCGATCGCTATCTAGGCGTCGTCGGATTGATGGATACGCCCCGCGAAGCTGCCAAACGCACAATCGCTCGACTGCGGGAACTGGGTATCAATCGCATGATTATGATTTCCGGCGACAACCAAAAGGTTGTCGATGCGGTTGCCAAAGCCGTCGGCCTCGACGAAGCTCGCGGTGACTTGATGCCCGAAGACAAAGTCGCTGAGATCAAGAAGCTCAACAACGAATCAGGCGTTGCAATGGTCGGCGATGGAGTCAACGACGCACCCGCGATGGCATCAGCGTCTGTTGGAATCGCCATGGGAGCCGCTGGCAGCGACGTCGCTCTAGAAACCGCTGACGTCGCACTGATGTCCGACGATCTCGATCACTTGCCGCTAGCCATCGGTCTTAGCCGCGCGACACGACGCATCATCTATCAGAATTTGTGGATTAGCCTGGGAATGGTTGCAGTTCTCGTGCCGGCAACAGTATTGGGCCTCAACATAGGATTCGCCGTAGCTCTTCATGAAGGAAGCACATTGATAGTCGTTTTCAACGCTCTGCGACTGTTAGCCTATCGAGATTGACCAACTCTTGGATGCATTCTTTAAGCTTCGCCAAGTGGTTTTGGTCTTGCGATGGGTCAGTCTCACTGCTTTTGAAAGACAGCGTATGTGAACAGTTGCGATTTACCCCACGGAGTAGAATGCAGATGCTCGAAGTTTCTCACCAAACGGAAACGCGCACCAAGAATCGCGGCAACTTGGTCCGCATCATAGCGACAAACATCGAGGTCACTGCATTTTTGAGGTCGTTCGGGAGCAAAAGTCGCGAGTATAAAGAACCCGCCTGGCTTGAGTGAGGTGTTCAACCGATTGAGATAAGCTTTGCGATCTTCAGGACTTGTCAGGATCCGCAATCAATTCCTGATCGAATGATGTCTTGACAGCCAAATCGACCCGTTCTTGGAACCACTTGGGATTCGGTCGATGCGAATAGTCTCCATCGTCGGTCGGCTGGCCGTTTTCATCCAAAAACGGTTTCTCAGTCGGATGTGGATAGCGATCGCCACAAAAGCTGAAACGAACTTTTTTGAAGCATTGCGAATTGGCAATCAGGTCTGTCGCGATGTTATTCCCGCTCGAACCGTCGTCCTTCTTTCCCGAGAGGAAGCTATAATGCGTGTTGCCGAAAATGTACTGATGCGATCCGTCCGAACGTCGCTACCAACGCTTGCCAGGACTCGCGTCATCGACAATTTAAAAGCCATGCTTTTCAAAGTGGTTGCGGTGACTGAATCTCCCAAATGCTGCCCATCGAGTTCCTTCACATTCGACGAGACCGACGCGATCTGCCAACGGCCTTTCTTGGTTGGGAAGAATCGAAGACTTCTCGCCTGCCCCGGAACGAATATGGGAGAAGACAATAGACAAAAATACAAAGTGAATCGTGACATGACGTGCCTTTCACAGGTAGAATTGCGTATCAAATAACTTTAACTGATAGCAACCGCTGATCGCCAATACGGGACCCATTCAACCATGAAAACACTGCTATTCTTGCTTCTTCTCGTAACTGCTGTCGCTGCCGACGAAAACATTCGATGGCTTGTGGAATATCAGAGCAACGTTTTACCCGAGGCGCGATGGAAGAGTGAGGGACGAATCGATGCGAATCTTGATTCGGATGGGCTACGATTGAAAAACGACGGTCCGGCAATAGGCTGCTACCGCGCGGCATGGCAAACCGATCCGGAACGGCTCGATATTATTGTGGAAGCCAAGTTGCGAGTGCTGAACACGACCGGTGCTGTCGCCAGTAAACCCGATTCGAAGACGATTTGGCCGTGGCGCGACGGAGCCCCGGTAAGCCTTCTCGTAAGCGATAACCGACATCAAGAAGGATTAGTGTTTTATACCGATCGCGTTTCATCTTGGACCGATCGTTTTGTCCTCATGGATACCTCGAGCGAGCTCCACACTTATCGGCTGGTCATTCGCGGGACGGGCATGCGCATTGAGGTTGATGGAGAAATCCAAGTTCATGGTCAAAACGCATTTTGGAAAGACACGGGGGGTGGCGAACCATTTATCCAGTTTGGATCGAACTCGGAGCGGGCGTCCGGCGAGGCGGTTTGGCAATCGGTACGGCTGGGTGTACGAAAACCAGCAGAGCCGACGACCAAAGCATCGGTGGCGATTACGCTCAGCGAGCCGTGGTCGATCACTCGAACCGATCTAAAGATCAAACCAACTCGGCCTTATGTGTATAACCTGGGCAATGGAAAGCTTTTGATGAGCATCGCCCAAGGGCAAGACGCTAGTCATGAACCGTATGGAGTCATGCTTTCGGAGGATGAAGTTCGACCTGGACGCTTGTTGTATGTGCATGATGGCGGAGGTCTTCAAGCACTGACCATCGACGTGAAACGTGCTCCGAGCGATCTGAAAAGCAATGCGAAGAGCGACCCATCGAACGCCGTCCCGGAGAAAACAACGCGAACTCAAGCCGCTACTTATAGCGCTCCGCCCAAACCGACGACCGACTATGCGTTGCGGACTGCCAAGGAGCTTAAGCCCACGCGAACGGTTATCTACAAAACACTTCCCGATCGCAAACTCGAGTTACGTCTATTCGAGCCGAAGGGACACAAGCCGACCGATCGACGACCATGTTTCGTCGCGATTCACGGTGGAGGTTGGGTCGCTGGAACACCGGATGTTGTTTATTGTGTCGCCTCGCATTTTGCGAATCAGGGATGGTTGGGCGTGAGCCTGCAATATCGCATTCAACGCGATGAACGCGGAACGACCGTTTTTGATTGTGTGCGTGACGGCCGAACAGCCATCCGCTTTCTCCGTTCGCACGCCGACGAACTCGGCATCGATCCCGACAAAATTGTCGCCGGTGGACGTTCAGCCGGCGGTCATATCGCGGCGGGCATGGCATTGTTTGACGGTATCGATGAAGCTGGAGAAGATTCCACGATTTCCTGCGTTCCCAACGCGCTAGCACTGTACTCCGCAGTGCTCGATACGTCGGATCAGGGATATGGCAAAGACACGATTGGCGAACGGTGGGCCGAGCTTTCGCCACTGCGGCACGTGCGTCCCGGCTTGCCACCGACGATCATTCTTCATGGAGTCCGCGATACCATCACGCCTGTCGCTGGCGCTAAAGCATTCGCCGAAGAGCTAAAAAAGTTCGATAATCTTTACGAGTTGATTCTGAACGAACGCGGCAACCACAGCTACATGATGCGAACCGAGCCACTTTTCGAAGAAGCCATGCGGCAGACGACTGATTTCCTACGCACCACCGGCTTTGCAGTTCCAGCGAAAGCAAGGCAACTACAAAGCAAAAGCCAAAAATAGACTGTCTTGGTCGGAGATAAAATCGTTGTCGAAACAGACGATTAGTACTCGACGATCGTCGGGCAAGCGTGGGCCCCACGTCAATCCTTCCGGCTTTTCCAGTGAATAAACATCGGGGACTTTTAAGCTCGGATCGAGCAGATCGATCACAAGTTGTTTGTCGACTTCTCGAATTCCTTCGGGTAACGATTTGGGATCGAGCCGATCTCGATCGGAAACGTCGCTCGCCATGCTGGTATCGATCGAGTAGATGCGTTTGCATTTGGCTTTCGAACGCTTTTCGCCGTCTCGCTCCAGAACAAGATAATGGTCGCGATCGATGGCCAGAATCTCGCTGAGACCGTTGGAGGGATCGTATAACCGATAGAGCCAATGACGCGCGTCGCGCTGGCCTTCGATGGGAAGCTCAATTAGCCGCGTGAAGTCACTATAACGCTTCTTGCCTTTCGCATAGCTGTCTTGGATGAGAGGTCCCTGCATGGCGGCGATGATCGATTTGCCGTCCGTCGAAAGGGCAAGTCCCTCAAGGCCTCGGTTGGGCATCGCGCCTCGTCGAGAACTCTCTAAATTCGGCTCGCGTGTCAATTGCATCCATTTTGGCAATTGCCAACTCCGCTCGCGAACGCCTTGAGCTGAAAAAAGATCGATCGCCGGTCCATATTCGTCGCTGATCGCAAAGCATCCGCTTGGGAGCAGGCGAATACCCT